>Ga0257120_1002118_pt1 | contig 12268 bp, 10 predicted proteins | sample SI106_10metaG_FD_190153 | JGI IMG/M metagenome (GOLD analysis project Ga0257120, IMG submission 190153) | Marine microbial communities from Saanich Inlet, British Columbia, Canada - SI106_10 | ecosystem: Environmental > Aquatic > Marine > Inlet | place: Canada: British Columbia | collected... | reverse complement strand
CAAGTGAATTATACGAATAATCAATTTCATTATAATAGAAACCGAACGTTATTATGATAGAGATCACGGAAATGAGAAGGATCAAATCAACTTTAAAATCTATTAAGTTAAGTTTTTTGCGTTCAAGGGAAATTTTAAGATAACTACTGTAAATAAGAAAACTTAAACAAAAACTAATTGATAGGATAGATAGATTGAATGTTATAAAATTATTCACTACCAGCATCATGTATAATGCAATGCTAATTGACAGAAAAAATGGGACAATAAGAGTTTGGTACTCAATGCCTTTTTTATTTTATTACTCTTTAATAAAATAAAGCCCAGCATTGTTAGGGTTATTAGTGTTCCAAGAAGGAGGTCTGAAGGGGTAAAACTCAAACAAGTTTCAATTTTCACAACAATAAATCATATCACGAGATAAATGACTTTTTTTTATAGAAATACAATAATTTCTCGTTATTTGAAAACTTAAAATGGTCTTAATTTTCCAATGAGTTTCTGCGTAGCTTTCCGATCTATTTTTCCGTTTTTGGTATATATGAATTTTTTTATATTCAACGTTTTTTTTGGCTTCTCGTAAGGATTTAGTGAGGAATAATCGAAGGTGGGCATCAGTGCCCCCTCTAATAGAAGTACCACCTTTTGTCCCAATACTTCATCGGGTAAGGAGGTAATGATCAAGGGTTGATCGGTCTGCTTGTTTAGGTGATGTTCTATGTTCTCAGGATGAACTTTAAACCCACCCGAATTAATGACAAAATCTTGACGACCCAACCATTTAAATGTATTTTCATCAATTAATTCGACGATATCTTGGGTTTGTAGCCATTGATTTTTGGTGATTAAACCTTTAATTTTAAGACAAGAGGAATCATTTTTAGAAATCTTTAAATGCCCTATTCTTTTAAAAAAAGGGGAGCCCAAGTGCTTCACTGCGATGTGCGAAGCCGTCTCGGTCATGCCGTAGGTAGCGTATATGTGATTAATTATTAAGGGGTCTGCTGCGATTTTTTCCTCTAGTTGGGGATCCAGCATTGCGCCACCGATTAAGAGGTGATTAAAATCATTGAGATGACTTTTTAAATCCTTATAGAGCTTATTTAGCTGCAAGGGTACCATAGAGACAAGATCATATTTTGTATGATCTAAATCTAATATCCTTTCAGGAGCCAAAACATCGAGTCTTCCTTGGTTGACATAAGCTCGTACGATCTGCATGGCCCCACCTATGAATTGTGGATGGATGCATAGCAGGAAGCGAGCATCCGGCTTTATAGAAAAATGGGACAAGGTGGTTTCAGCACTCTGTATCAATTGATCTTTGCTTAAGGTTATTTTCTTGGGTATCCCAGTTGATCCTGAAGTTTGAAATGAAAAATCAGTTAGACCTTCTTGTAAATCAGCAGCCATTTTTAGAATCCACAGCTCTTCTAAGGTCAAGGAGGTACGGGAGTTACTGTTAGTCAAAAATGATCTAAAATCATTTTTATGTAGTATTAAAGAGAGGCGTTTAAAGTGAATGCGCAAATTTTTTTGATTGTATCTGATAAGTATTGCACCATAAATTTAGCTAATTATCGTTTCTTGTTAGTGATTTGCCAACTTATGATTTATCAGCTTCTCTGATTTAGAATTGGGTTTTAAAAAAAAGTATTCACATCTTTGCAATCCCATTAAATGGGACTGGCCATATGGGATTTGGAAGCCATCAGGCCTTCAATATTACAAGAAAAAAAATGTTGACGCAATTAAAAAAAATAACCAAAACAACTTATGTATTAATGGTCCTTTTTTTGGTCATGATACTTGTCCTAGTTTATCGGAATGGATCATCAGGAACTGAAACCGGTTTAACCACACCCATGACTTTAACGCCCAAGACAACGACGAAATTGTATAAATCATCACAATTGACTCCTCAACAAGTTGCACCGAATCATCAGACGTATAAGTTGGAGGGATTGGCCTATTTTGAGGCTCGAGAAACAGAAAATAAGCCGCTGGTAGTGGTGACTGATTTGGCAGAGATAACCGCTATAAATGCTATTTTTACCCTTGAAAGCAATGCGAAGGAAACCAATGTAACGGTATCTGAGGGCTTGGTAGAGATCACACAAAATAAGGATAATTATAAAGGAAATCGCATCTCTTTGAACATCAAACCTGGCCAAATTGGTCGCATCAAAGCCAATACGCGTGGGGTCATTAAAACGGTCAATAAGGATCCTAACTTTCTAGCATGGGCCAATCAAACCTTATTCTTTCAAAATACCCCACTCAGTGTGGTGGCTTCAGTGATGGAGCGGGTTTATGGTTATCAAGTCACATTTATAGACAAAACAGCTTCCCAATGTCGCCTAAGTCGCAGTTATAAAGGGCAGACTCCCAGAGAAATTGCAGCAGCCATTGCCGAGGTATTTGGTTTTGATTATCAGATAGTGGACCAAACCATTACGTTTGCAGGGTCTTGTCTATAAGGATCAGGGAAACCTTGGAAATTTCTTGAAATTAGGAGCTCGCTTTTCTAAAAAAGCATTTTTGCCTTCTTGCGCCTCTTCCATCATATAATACATCAGAGTTGCATCTCCAGCAAATTCCATCAAACCTCTTTGACCGTCCAGCTCAGCATTAAGTCCACGTTTGATCATCCGTATGGCCATGGGGCTTCGTTGCATGATGGTTTGGCACCACTGCACGGTGATGGCCTCTAACTCTTCCAATGGCACTACTTTATTGACCATGCCCATAGTCTCAGCTTCCGCTGCTGTGTATTGTTCACAGAGAAACCAGATTTCACGTGCCTTTTTTTGACCTACATGTCGCGCTAGGTAAGAGGATCCAAAACCTCCATCAAAGCTGCCTACCTTCGGGCCCGTTTGGCCAAATTTAGCATGGTCAGCTGCAATGGTTAAATCGCAAACTACATGCAAGACATGTCCACCACCAATGGCGTACCCATTGACCATGGCGATGACCGGTTTGGGGATTTCACGAATTTTTTTGTGTAAATCCAGTACATTTAATCGTGGGACACCATTTTCACTGATGTAACCACCGACGCCTTTGACATTTTGATCCCCACCTGAACAAAAGGCCTTATCTCCAATGCCTGTAAAGACCACCACGCCCACATCTTGTCGTTCCCGAGCAATGTCCATAGCATCCATCATCTCTATATTAGTTTCGGGTCTAAAGGCATTGTATACCTCGGGTCGATTGATGGTGATTTTAGCAATGCCATCAAAGAAATCAAACTTGATGTCTTCGTAGGACTTGATGGAGGTCCACTCAAATGAATTGGTAGTCATAAATGATTTTTTTTAATGCTTGAAAAACTTGTTTATTTATGGGATGTTGGGTTTGAATCTCCAATAATTTTCCTTTGTTAGAAGGTTCAAAAAAACGGATTAATATTGCATTTAATTCTGATGAATTTATACATTTTTCGTAGTCAAAACTTAAGTCCAAGGCGCTATGGCTTAGGTCTTTTTGATGTGGGGTCGTCAAAAATTTATCTTTTTCTGCTGGATCGAAGGCTTCGGGACCTGAGATCAAGTCAAAGATGCCACCACCAAAATTATTAAATACGACGATTCTCATATGGGATAAATCCTCATTATGAAAAAAAGCATTGCGATCATAGAGGAAACTTAAATCTCCCGTGAGCAGCAGAGACAATTGATCTGAAGAGAGGACATGGCCTACCGCAGTGCCATTGCTGCCATCAATACCACTGGTGCCGCGATTCGCCCAAACCTTAGTATTGGATGGTGCGATACCCAGGAAATTGGCATATCTCACAGGCATACTATTGCTGAGGTGTATTTGGATATCTCTAGGTACTTTTTTCAAGACCTCTTGCATAGCTGAAAATTCGCTAAACGGGGCTTGGTATTGGATGAGGAGTTTTGCCGTTTGGCTTTGGGCCACTTGCCAGTGATTGGTAAATACTTGGGATGACTGACCTAGGTCGATGAGTTTATTCAATACCTGTTCTGGGTTGCCTTCTATCACACCCAAAAGACGCTGATAGGGGTCTTTTAGCTCAGGTTGGGGGTCGATATGCCATTGAATGGCTGTACTTTTTCTTAAAAAAAGTTTGAGATTTTTTGAAATGATAGACTTCCCAAAGGTCAATACCAGGTCAGGTGTTAAATGGCCTTGGAGAGCCTTATTATTGAGAAAAAGGTCTTGGTGTTGAATCACATCTGTCAATGCGTGTCCGTTTGAAATGATGTCTGCTATGATCGGAATGCCTTGATTGGCCAAGCGGCGCAGTTGATTTTTACAATCTTCAGATAAAGTCCCTTGTCCAATGACAATGATTTTTTTGGTAGCCTTCGCCCAGTCATGTATCAACCCCTCACAGTTAGCTTGCTTTTTAGCAGGATAGCTTTTGATGATTTTGAGGTCTTGACTGAACACAAGTTTTTGATTTTTATCTGGATAAAAGGGCTCTCTGAAAGGAAAATTTAAGTGTACGGGACGCCTTGACTGGGAGGCTAAATGGAAACCCTGCGCTATTTTGGTTTGGTAGGCCCAACGAGCATCTTCAAAATCAAGGGAGGTGGGCATCTGAATAAATGCTTTGACAAATGATTGAAAAACATTTTGCTGTTGGATGGTCTGCCCATCCCATTGGTCAATCCACTCTGAAGGTCGATCACCACTCATAATGATCAACGGAGTTCGGCTGTAATAGGCTTCTGCAATCGCAGGGCCATAGTTGAGCAAGGCCGTTCCAGAAGTACAACAAAGGACGACGGGTGTTTGAGTATGCTGTGCGATTCCCAAGGCAATGAATCCAGCGGACCTTTCATCCACCACCACACGGGTGCGAAGGTGGGGATGCCTCGAAAAGCTAATACTCAAAGGAGCATTGCGTGACCCTGGAGAAAATACCGCCTCTCGAATGCCTAATTGATAACAAATTTCAGAAGTATCAAAATGAATTTGGTTCATGACTGAAATACAATTCTTTTCAAGGTTTGCATTTTTAACTGGGTCTCCTCAAATTCTTTTTCGGGATTAGAATTTTCTGTAATGCCTGCGCCGGCATAAAAGCGCCCGGTAGTTCCCATGATTTTCATACATCGGATATTGACAAAAAGATGGGTATAACCCGAGATATTGATAGGCCCCAAAAAGCCCGCGTACAATTCACGATCGTATTTTTCATGTTTTTTGATGAAGTCCAATGCAGGTTGCAAGGGCATGCCACAAACCGCTGACGTAGGATTGAGAAGCTCTAGCATAGTGCTGCCGAGTTCAGGCATATTTACCGCTTCCATATCTACTTGATAAACGGTCTTTAGATGTGCCATACGACCTGCTTTAACTGTTTTAGGCCCATTTTCCAGATATTCTCTCAGTCTTATTTTTTTGAAGCAATCGATAATGTATCGACTGACCATGGCCTGCTCTTCAATTTCCTTTTGCGTCCATGCGACCTCATTCATGGTTTGATCAGCCCTCAGTTTTTGGGTGCTTGCCAAAGAAACGGTTTTGAATTGATGGTCCTTGATTTCAAGTAAGGTTTCTGGCGTAGCTCCCAACCAACAGCCAAAATTGGGGGTAGAAACTAAATAGATAAAGGCATTTGGATAGGTATCACAAGCCATTTCAAAGGCTTTCATGAGCTCAAAATCTGTAGGCAAGGCTTGATCATCAAACCGAGACAAAACGACTTTGTCAAAGATACCTTTCTTAATACATTGAACGGCTTCAACGACATCGCTACGAAATCCATGAGCGGAGTTTTCTATCTTTTGGTGGAGGGCTCGATGGGTATTCCCCATGGATTTTTGAAAATCGGAAATTTCTCGATCATTCAGCAGCGGATCAAGGGAGTTTTGTACACATTTTTTTTGATGCCATTTAATCATCAAATCACCTTTGATCAGCTGTGGCTCACTGGGATGATGCTTTAAAAAAGGATTGATATAAAAGCCCGTACCGGCATCTTCTAACTTTTGATGTTTTTGTATTTGAGGCCTTAAATCTGAAATGCCATGTACATAAGGGTCATTGGGAAGGCGCCAAATAGCCACTGGATAGGCACTGTCCATCAAGGCACTCCAAAGCGCTGACGGCGTCTCAAAGGTTAGGGTATTTAAATGGGTCTTAGTGGTTTGCGGAGCCATTGTCCTTTTTAATTATCGCTACAGTCAGCTTACTGGTACAAACTAATTTTCCAGCTTCATTTCTAATCTCTGTTTGCCATATCTGCGTACTTCTTCCTACGTGAATAGGGCTAGCCTTGCCGTATACATAGCCTGATTTTACCGATTTAATATGATTGGCATTGATTTCCAGACCAACAGGAAATTCGATAGATTTATCAATCAATAAAGAAGCGGCAAGGCTTCCCAAGGTTTCAGAAAGGACGACAGAAGCGCCACCATGTAACAAACCCATAGGTTGTACTGTCCGATGATCGACGGGCATTTTTGCTAAAATGAAGTCAACGCCAATCTCAATGATTTCGATCCCCAAGTGTGCGACCAAGGTGTCTTTACCTGCCGCATTTAACATATCTACTTTATAGGTTGATGGAAACATAGGTGATTTTGCTGTCAAAGATACAACGAGACGCTTATATTGGGTTCATTCGGTCAACAATTCTCTCATTTTTTGCTTTTAGTGGCATGTGTATTAATCCTTCTTGAGATATTTTCATGAACGGATGGATTCATCTTTTATAGAATTCGATGGAAAAATCATATTTTTGCTTTCTAAAATCGGCAGCTAATTTTGAATAAAAAAACCATACACATCATTCGCCACGGCGAAACCGCTTACAATAAAACAGGACGCATCCAAGGGCAAGGCATTGATGCTTCATTAAATAATCAAGGGCGGGCACAGGGGACCGCCTTTTTTGAAACTTACCAAACGTTGGCATTGGATAAAATTTATGTGTCGGCATTAAAACGGACCAAAGAGTCGGTGATACATTTTATAAATAAAGGGGTTCCTTATGAATCATTAACCGGACTCAATGAAATCAGTTGGGGGGATCAAGAGGGAAAGTCATTTACCCCAGAAACTGAAAAAAGGCATTTTGATGTTTTGGGTAGTTGGCAAAAAGGGGATTACGATCGCGTGTCTCCAGGAGGGGAATCTCCGAATCAAGTGATGGCACGTCAGCGAGAGGCCCTCGCTCATATCATGAAACAAAATCATGAATCTGAAGTTTTGATTTGTATGCATGGACGGGCCATGCGGATTTTACTCTCTTGGTTGCTGTATGATTCTTTGAGTAAAATGGAAAGTTTTGAACATACCAACCTGTGCAGATATCAAGTCAATTATGATGGAAATCATTTTTCATTAGTAGCCTCTAATGACACCCGTCATTTAGAAAATATTTCATAGTCAAAAACTCAACAAAGCCAAATACTTCGAGGTGAGAAGGGGAGGAGGGGTTGCGCCAAATCCATAAGGGATAAGTCACTTTATCAGCACCTTTTGATCGGTTTGGTAAAGTAAAAGCTGGGCAGTTCTAGATAAAAATTCACTCTAACGAAAAAATGCTAGCTTTAGTTGATCCACTTACATTTAATTATCTGATATGTAATAAGTTGTGTTTCATTTTAGTAAAGCCCCAAAGATAATTTGGTTCTAAAATTATACATTTATAACTATCTATTAATGAGTATTTTAAGATCATTTGAATAAAGTGATAATTTTAACTATCATTGTATCTGATTTTTACGTGGTTTAGACATATAAAATCATGACTATTATACATTTTTACTTCAAACATAAAACCAATCAGACGGATGAAAAATTTATTAATTATTACTTGTTTACTTTTTGGATTGACTTCCCATGCCCAATGGATTGCCAAAACATCTTGTTCAAAAAAGGCAGCCATAATTGCCAATGAGGCACTCGAATCTCGATTAAATGTGGAGCCTTTAATTGCTTTGGGTCAAGCCAAAGCTGCCCTAACTTTGGACCCAGATTGTGGATGTGCAAAAATCATCATTGCAGGACTTGCGAGTGCGAATAAAGATTGGGGATCTAGAAAAGAAAAATTAGCCAGTATAGATCGTGCGAGTTTATCCGATGAAGAAAAAGCTTGGTATGATATTCTGACGGCCAGTGAAGGTCAAGTAAAAGAAAAGTTTAACGCAGCATTGGCTGCCTATCCCAACAGTCCGATGTTCAATTACTTTTCAGTAGGAGAAGATGTAAATGCCAGTATAGCTTTTGCAAAAAAATTCCCTGACTATGCGTCACCGGCCCTCAATTCAATTACCTATGGCTATGGTCGCGGCGAAGACGTAGCAGCTGACTATGCCAAAGCTATGGAAAGTGGACAAAAATCGATTGCCCTACACGATGGACCCAACATTTATGACACCATGGCTGAGATAGAGTTTGAATTAGGCAACTATCAAAACGCCCTAGACAATCAGCTCAAGGCGGTAGATTTTGCTCAAGGCGGAGGTTCACCTTATTGGGTAGGTGCACAGAAGTACTGGCATTACAAAAATAAAGAGGAAATCGTAAGCACTTTGATTGAAATGCAAAATAAACTTCAAGTAGCCATCACTCAAGGTGATCAAGAAACTGCATTATCACTCATGGATGCCAATAATCCCATGTACACTGGGGATTCAAATCTAGAAGGCTTCTACAAATTTGAGGCAGCCAAGATGACGGATGGAGATAACGTGAAGTGGAATGCATTGGAGTTATATGATTTTCACAGTCAATTTTCTCCCGACATGAGTACGGCTGTTTTGTCTTTTTATGCCAAAGGTGGATATTCGGTAGACGGAGGCGAAGAAGTTGCGTACAGAACCCGTGCTTCTAGCGTCTGGACTCGGACCAATGAAGGTTGGAAGGTTATTCATGGTAACTGGGCACCTCAAAGGGGGATGATGGGAATCCCCGTGGTTGATTAATTTGAGAAGTTTATACACCCTTCCAACCATTATTAACCTTTGGGTGTTATTAAGTTAACGGCATAAGCCAATTTATGTGAAGAAGAAAAACCAAGATGATGAATTCACTTGGTTTTTTTTTATGCTTTAGAATTACAAGTCACTGCTTCACTTGTGTAGAATTCAAGTAAGGCTTTTTTATGAAGGTTATTTTTTTTAAAAAAATCATCATACTTTCCAAAGAATTAAGTCTTATCTATTCCCCCCCCCAATGATTAATTGATCAGCTCCATAACCTTTTTTACATGACAGATATCCCTATAAAATCTATTGAAATGCAAGTTACGGGAAAGATGTCAGGCCCAGGTCTTACTAATACAACTTACCTAAAGCTACGCTAGGAATGCTTCAATGCCTCCTAGAAGACTTCTCACTTGAGCAAACCCATTTGACTCAAGAAAGATCTTGGCTTGATTTGATCTACCTCCCGTCTTACAATGCACAATGATTTCTTGATCTTTCAAAGGACTGAGTTCATCAAGCTGTTCTGGGATACTGGTAAGGGGCATCAATTGCGCTCCAAGATTAAATTCTTCATGCTCCCAAGGCTCTCTTACATCAAAAAAGTTGAGGGTTTCACCGTTAATTAACCTGGTTTTTAATTCTGAAACTTCAATATCCATAATTATTTTTCGATCAGTATCTTTTGAGTAATCAAACTTGATTCACGTTGTAAGTTCAATAAATATATACCTTTTGGATAGGCTCTGAAATCTAAAATAGTATTAAAATCTCCTTGAGTCATCATTTTTCCTGATAAGTCATATAAAAAATAATGATCATAGGTCTCAGAAATATTGATGAGTCCATCCGAAGGATTGGGATAGATACGTACTTCCAATTTGTTTTTAGGAGTTCCCAACATGAAGTTAGTGATCTCGCTAAATACGGCTCTTATCATTAAGGATCCTTGAAGTCGGGTGTTTTGTTCCCATTCAGTCCCTGTATTCGAAAAAATGGCGGTCATTCCTAAAGCGTTATCTTTATCGAATCCTACGCCGATGTAATCTTCGGTAAACTGTTTGAATCCGATGTAGACGGTATCTTTTACATAGATATTTTGGGAAAAGACAATTTCATTAAAGTCCTGTCGATCATTGTTGACAATTTGAAATGATTGACGATGGAGTACTCCTGAATCTAATAATTCATCCCAAACCATTAGTTCTAAGCCTTTTCCATTTGAACTTGGATTAACGGAGGGAAAATTAATTTGCATACCCGTCAACGTATCAGGTTCATTGACCACAAAACGAACCGCCAACTTACCCGTCATAAAATTGATACCTGCAGCAAAGTCTGCCGTCCCATCATCAAAGGCATAATGGTCATTAAGTTGGTAACACTGCCGAAGGGTATCATTGGCCCGTAAATTAGTATTTGAAAAAAGCGTATCCCCTTCTGTACTGATTTGCTCATACAAAAACTTATCCCCTGTATTGTAGGTAAAAGTGGATTCAATCACTGCTGAATCATCTTCTGTATTGATTAAAGAGGTTTCCATACCCAATCCTTCTACTTTCCTTCCCATCTCTAATGCAGATAATCTGAACAAGGCGATACTCCCTGTTGAAATCGTATTTCCATTGGTTTTATTGGTCAGGCTATGGACATACTCCAATGGGCTGGGCAGTCCATAAAGGTTATTGGCGGTGGTATATTGAGGGGTGATGTAATTACTGGGGTTGGATAGGTATTGTATCAATGGGATTTCATAATAAGGACTGAAAAGTAAGCTGGACGCTGCAGAGAGCGTCCGATCTTGATGACTGAAGTCATCTAAGTCTCTGTTTTCATTGAGATAAATATAGTCAAGGTTCCAAGTATCATAAATACCATTGAGACTGCTGAAAGATTGAAATTTGACCTTAAAAGAAGGGTGATAAAACTCACTGCCCGACACAGGAATAATTATTTGCTGAAAGCTCGGCAGGCTATCTGCATCTAAGTTTAACTGATCCAAACCACCTACAAGAGAAAAAAGGGTTTCATCTTCTGGAAAAAGATCCTGCAAGACCCAAGTACTGTCGATGCTCCAAAACATGACGGCCAAGGAGTCTTCCAATTCGGGAATTTCACCTCTGCCCAAGAGTTGCCAATAAAAACTTAAGAGTACTTGAGACCTTTTTGAGGGTGCTATTTGACTCAGATCGATGGGATGTGTGATCAAGCTGTCACCAGTACCATTAAAAAGGCTATTCAAGGCATAAGGATTACCGCTCATATTGGTGCCGTCAAAGGTGGCCACGTACTGAGAGGGCGGATGGATGGCCAGGTTATTGTTAACAAAAACAGAGTTGCCGCTTTCCCACAAAAGAGAGTCAGGAACATTTCGAGATTGCGAAAAATCATCCCAAAATGGTAAATTCAAAGTATTGAAAATTTGATCTGTTCTGCCATTGGAACGTGGCTCATTGATACTTTTCAATGGTTTTAGCTGGATTTGACCCCACAATGAAAATTGAAGCAAAATAGTCAGACAAACCAAAATGTAGCGCATCATTATTGCTATCTTAAGGGTTATAATTGATTGAATCAGGATGATAGATCCATAAATTTACGGATTCTTTAATGACCATAGGTTCACCAGGAGATGGGTACTGATCCACAACTTGGCCGATCTCAACGGAAATCTTGAGTGTATCCGCAATGTCAAATTCATCCATAGATATCAAAACGGCAGTATCTATGTTCTGGTATACAATAACTCCTAACTTTAAGGCTGAACCAGTTATGGTAACTTGTGCAACATCAGCATCTAAACCGATGAGGTAAGGAGATTCGAGGTTAGAATTGCCATATCCATCACCAATAGTTAAGTCAATCACTGAACCTTTGGGTATTTTTGTGCCAGGAATAACTTCTTCTCCATTCATTTTTTGAATCAGGACGGCATTGAAGGCTAAATCGGCTACATATTTGGTTTTACCAAATTTCAAATCAAAGTTGTTCAAGATCATCAGGGCATTTTTCAAAGAGCCATTCGTTAAATCAGGCATTTTTACCATCGGAGGGGTCGTTGAATTCAATGTGATGTATATTTTCCTGAATTCCTTGACCTTAGCGTTGGGCATGGGAAATTGTTTCAAAACAGTCAATGGTGGAATTTCTGATGAATAGCCTGAATCAACGCTGATTTCATATCGAAGACTTCTGAGTGATAAATAATCATCAAGATCATCTATATGAACCCCTGTTATATCAGGAACAGTCAGCGTATCGCCGTGATTTGTAGTGATAGGTAGATAGATGTAGAAAAATATGAAAGTGGCTAAAATACCAATCGAAGTCAGAAATAGCAGCTGTTT
>Ga0257120_1002117_pt1 | contig 12269 bp, 10 predicted proteins | sample SI106_10metaG_FD_190153 | JGI IMG/M metagenome (GOLD analysis project Ga0257120, IMG submission 190153) | Marine microbial communities from Saanich Inlet, British Columbia, Canada - SI106_10 | ecosystem: Environmental > Aquatic > Marine > Inlet | place: Canada: British Columbia | collected... | reverse complement strand
ACAAAATTACCTGAAGCATTATTTGCTGTTGTAACTGAACAATTATCAGCTGCTGTTGGACTACCTAAAGTAACACCACTAACTGCAGCAACACATGAATTTGCATCGACATTTACAGAAATATCTGCTGGTGCTGTAATTGTTGGTGCTATTCCGTCAGTAATTGTTAGGGTCGGTGTTTCTGTATAAACTGTACCGTCCGTTTCTGTTATTGTTAATGTAATAGTATATGTATTACCACCAGAACAATTTACAGTAGTTGGACTAACGCTTGTTGATGCTATACATACGTCAGTAGAAGTTAAAAATAAACTTGGAGTAAAAGCGAAGTCACCATTTGCATCAACTGCACCTGTAGCACTTGCAACAGAAACATAAGATTGTCTGGCAACTGTTATCGAAGCCGAAGTTTGTTGAACAAATGGATTACCAGCTACAACATAAGATAAAGTCATTACGTAGGTACCTGAAGCTAAATTTGGAAAAGTATTTGAAGTTTGAGAACTTGTTGTTCCAGTATAAGTAGCTGGAAAACTAGAAAAATCCCATTGATATGGATCTCCTGGAGCTAAACCCGTTGGACTAATAACAAAAGATCCATCTTGAGCACAAGTTGCAAAATTGTTTTGATCAATACTTATACCTACTTGAGAATAGGCTGATGCTGATAACATAATTGTTAATGCAGCAACAAACGAAAATAATTTTCTTTTCATACCTTGATTTTTATTTTTTTGCATAAAATTCATGCAAGTGTTGATGTTTTGATTCATAATAATTAACTTCAATATGCAGCGAATACTTAGAAACCGTTGATCTCCTTTATAAACTCCGCTATTTAATTGACAAATATAAACATTCTTTCTTATTTTCAAAGTAAAAATTAAATTAATAAGGAAGTTGATGAACAAGAAATATTTTTATACTATTCTAGGAGAATAAGAAGTATTGAACCACCCAAGAGATTTTTTTTTGTGGCAAAGTTGCTGTAAATAAGTAAAACAAAATACCGCTTTTTTTGATGCTATCAAATTTCATTCTCCCTAGAGGAGTTTCAAGTTCGGTACTTTTGTTTAGGTATATTTTTAATTAAACTTATTTTTAGAAAAATAAATTTCCTCTTCTTTATTGGTAGTTTTATTTTTCTTGCTTTATATTCTTTCAAACTACAATCTGAAAGAATCATTATTTTATACCTTAATATGTATAACTACATATAAAAGTATAAGTAAAACAGTTTGAAGAATTTAAATACCTAATAAACGAAAACAATTATTGGCAATGAGGATTGTAAAAAAATATAGTTTGTTACACAGTCATGATGTCTTTTTCTTTCAAGACAATCAAATCTTCTACCTTTTTTACGTATGCATCTACGACTTTTTGTACTTCATCCTCAGATTTTTTGGCCATATCTTCCGATAAGCCAGAATCTTTCAAGCTTTTAATGAAATCATTTGCTTCTTTTCTTTGGTTACGAATAGAAACTTTTGCATGCTCTCCTTCTGCTTTTACTCTTTTCACCAAATCTTTTCTTCTCTCCTCTGTAAGCATTGGAACATTAATGAGAATCAACTCTCCATTATTTTGTGGATTAAGTCCTAGATTGGAATTAATAATTCCCCTTGCAATTTCATCCAACATTGATTTCTCCCAGGGCTGAACAGTAATTGTCCTTGCATCCATAGTACTTACATTGGCAACTTGTGATAAAGGTGTCTTTGATCCATAATAATCTACAGAAACATTATCTAACATAGATGGGTTAGCTTTTCCTGCTCTAATTTTTAGTAATTCTGAATTTAAGTGAGAAATGGCTTGACTCATTTGGTCCTTAGCTTCATCAATCCCCATTTGTATTTCTTCTGTCATAATTATTTTATATATTACAATTATAAAAACTTAACCTTTCACCAAAGTTCCCTCTTCTTCTCCTTTTACTACTTTATTTAAATTTCCTGGTTTATTCATATCGAATACTATTATAGGTAAATCATTTTCTTTACATAAAGTAAAAGCTGTTAAATCCATTACATTTAATCCTTTTTCATACACCTCATCAAAAGTGATACTTTCAAACTTTGTTGCAGTTGGATCCTTTTCTGGATCTGCAGAATAAATACCGTCTACTCGGGTTCCTTTTAATATTACATCTGCTCCTATTTCAATAGCTCTTAATGAAGCTGCAGAATCCGTTGTGAAATATGGACTTCCTGTTCCTGCACCAAAAATCACAATTCTTCCTTTTTCTAAATGTCGAATTGCTCTTCTCCTTATATAAGGTTCTGCTATTTGTTCCATTTTTATCGAGGACATTAATCTTGTCTTCATTCCATTACTTTCCAATGCCGCTTGTAATGCCAATCCATTAATCATAGTTGCCAACATTCCCATGTAATCTCCTTGCACTCTTTCCATAATTCCTTTTTCGGCTTGAACACCTCTAAAGATATTTCCTCCTCCTATTACTATAGCAATTTCAATACCTCGTTCATGAGCTGTTTTTATTTCTTTAGCATAGGTGTCTAATTTTTTGTTATCTATACCAAATTGATTTTCACCCATGAGAGCTTCTCCACTTAGTTTTAATAATACTCTGTTGAATTTCATCATCCGATTTTGTTTTTTTATCAAAAAAATATTTTGATCAGTTAAAATTAAGCGAAAAAAAAGAGAGAACTATAAATTCTCTCTTCTTTTTTTAAATATTAAAGTCTAAAATTAACTTAACGAAATTCTTTCGAATCCTGTTACAGTTAAATCTTTGTCTGTAGCTTGCAAGAATTGTGTAACACTTTTTTTGTTGTCTGTAAACATTGCTTGTTCCATCAAAGTATTTTCTTTAAAGAATTTACCTAATCTTCCTTGAGCAATTTTGTCTGCCATTTCTGCTGGCTTACCTTCTGCGATTGCTAATTCTTTTCCTACTTCTAATTCTCTTTCGATAGTCTCAGCAGAAACAGAATCTTTATTTAAAGCTACTGGAGCCATAGAAGCAACTTGCATTGCTACTTGTTTACCTGCTATTGCAACCTCTTCTCCATTTTTATTTAATCCTACGATAGTAGCAATTTGGTTTCCCGGGTGGTTGTAAGCTACAACACATTCAGCATCTACTATTTTGTAGTCTAATACTAATTTCTCTCCAATTACACCTACTTGCTCAATAATCTTCTCAGCAACAGTTAATTTATCGTCATATTTCAATGCGTTAAATTCTTCTAAGTTAGCTGGGTTGCTATCCATTGCAATCTTAACAAATGATTGAGTCAATTGATTGTACGTATCATTTTTTGCAACAAAATCAGTTTCACAACCTAATACAACTAAGTATCCTCTTGAACCACTTTCGTTTGTATTTGCGATAACTAATCCTTCTCCAGTTTCTCTATCACTTCTCTTAGCAGCAACTTTTTGTCCTTTTTTTCTAAGTACATCAACAGCTACTTCCATATCACCCTCAGCTTCAACTAAAGCTTTTTTACAGTCCATCATTCCTGATCCTGTTTTCTTTCTTAACTCATTTACTTGAGATGCAGTAATCTTCATTTTTTTATTGTATTGAAATATTATAATTATGCTTTTGCAGCAACTTCTTTTCCTTTTGCAGCACTTCTTTCAGCTAAACCTTCTTTAACAGCATCTGCCATTATTCCGATTACTTTAGCGATAGACTTAGATGCATCATCATTTGATGGGATTACAAAATCAACTCCTTTAGGGTTAGAATTTGTATCAACCATTGCAAAAACAGGAATTCCTAATTTTGTTGCTTCAGCAAATGCAATGTTTTCTTTTTTAACATCTACGATAAAGATAGCTGCTGGAGTTCTGTTCATATCAGAAATAGATCCGAATACAGTTTCCAACTTTTCTCTTTGTCTAGATCTTTGTAATCTTTCTCTTTTAGACATAGTATCGATTGTTCCATCTACTAGCATCTTATCGTATGCTTGCATTTTTCTAATCGATTTCTTTACTGTAGAAAAGTTAGTTAACATTCCTCCTAACCATCTTTCAGTTATGAATGGCATGTTAGTTTCTTTGATTATTTCAGCAACTACATGTTTAGCTTGCTTTTTTGTAGCTACAAACAAAATCTTTTTTCCAGATTTTGTAATTTGCTTCATTGCTGCTGCTGCAGTTTCAATCTTTCTAACAGTTTTGTTAAGATCGATTACGTGTATTCCATTTTTTTCTGAAAAAATGTATGGAGCCATACTTGGGTTCCACTTACTTTTTAAGTGTCCAAAATGTACACCTGCTTCTAATAACTCGTCAAAGTTTGTTCTCATTTTTATTGTTGTTTACATTCTGTTCTCAATCAACATTACTGGTAGCACTGCCCAAAGCAAATAGTCCAATAAGTTTAGATACTAAACAAAATTTTGGTTTGTGTATATTAACGCTTACTAAATTGAAATTTCTTTCTTGCTTTCTTCTGTCCTGGCTTCTTTCTCTCTACCATTCTTGAATCTCTCGTCATTAATCCTTCTGCTCTTAAAGCTGGCTTGTATTCTTCATTTATCTTCACTAAAGCTCTTGAGATTCCTAATCTTATTGCTTCAACTTGACCTGTAAAACCACCACCATCAACATTAATAGTCACATCATATTGACCTAATGTATCAGTAATAATAAAAGCTTGATCTACTTTACCTTGTTGCAATTTAGTTGCAAAGTAATCTTTGTAGTCTTTTTTATTAATTGTTACGTTTCCTTTTCCTTCAGATAAATAAACTCTAGCTATAGAGGTTTTTCTTCTTCCTATTGTATTAATAACTTCCATTCTGTTTTTTGTTATTTAATGTCTTCTAATTTAATTGCCTTTGGCTTTTGAGCTGCATGAGCATGCTCAGTTCCTGCAACAACATATAAGTTGTTTCTGTAAATGTCTCTACCAAGAGTATTCTTTGGCAACATTCCTTTTACAGCTCTTTCTACTAAAGAAATTGGGTTCTTAGCCATAATCTCTCTTGCCGTAGCAGATCTTTGCCCACCAGGATAACCTGTGTATCTAATGTAGGTTTTATTGTCCCACTTAGAACCTGTTAATTCAATCTTTTCAGCATTGATTATGATAACTCTATCACCACAATTAGCATGAGGAGTAAAGTTTGTTTTGTGCTTTCCTCTTACTAGTTTAGCGACATTACTTGCTAATCTTCCTAGTCTTTGTCCTTCAGCATCAATTACAAACCATTCCGTGTTTGCGTTCTCTTTATTTGCTGATATTGTTTTATAACTTAGTGTATCCACTTGTATATGTATTTAGTATTGTTCTTATTTTATGGACTGCAAAGGTAAAATAATTTTATTTCGGAACAAACTTTGATTAACAATTAATTGTGTAAAATATTATTTGTTTTATCTATATCTGTTTTTGAACTGCAAAATAAATCTTCAATCCCCTCATTTTAAATCATTTAATTCAAAAATTTGTATTTATTAAAACTACCACCTTTTTTATTTTAAAATCACTCTATTCAATTTATCCGAAATAACTTTTTTTAATTCTATGTAGGTAAGTTGAGAAGAAAGTAACTTTTCTACCTCTTCATCATCTGGCCCTGCTTTTAGTTTATTCTGGATATCTTGTATATTTATCTCTACCTTTTTTAATTGCAATGCTAGTACCGAATGTTCCAATGCAAACTTTAAATTCATGTCCTCGGTAGAAACATAAATTTTATGTTTCACTCTCCAATTTTCACTCAACTCATATTTTTGAGAACTTAACGAAACTACATTTTCTACAATTTCTACATCTGGATTAAGCATTAATGACCTTACCTCAATTGGTTTTTCATCATGAACCAATTTGGAATAGTGATCAAATATCTTTTGGTAAACTGATTTCGAAAACTTAATCTCATCATTTTCAAGCGTATGAACTATATAATCAGAAACTGTTATTGTAACTTCCTCTTTCTCCTCCCCTTCGCTTTCTTGAAAAAACACTACTTCTTTCTCACCATAATTCACCAATAATCGAATTAAGTCTTTCTCTAAATATTCTAAATCAGTCTCTCCATATTTACGCTCAGCTTTTGGCTCTTCTTTATATTCAAAAACCTCAACTTCTCCTCGAGAGTAATCATTGCCTCTTCTTTCCGTTTTAAAATTATTACGAAGTATTTTGTTTAGCTCATTATAAAGAGCCTTTTCCGCAATCCCAAATCTACTCGAACACTCAGACATGTAAATTGACCTCTTTACTTCATCAGTAATAACTGAGACAGTAGATAGAATCTCTTTAACCAGCTCTGCTTTTTTAATTGGATCATTTTTAGCATCATCCAACAATAAGTCACTTTTGAATCGAATAAAATCCTTAGAGTTAGTAGAAATAAAATCATCTATTTCAGGCTTACTCATTTTTTTGGCAAATGAATCTGGATCTTCACCATCTGGAAACAAAACAACTTTTACATTCAACCCCTCTTTTAGAATCATGTCGATTCCCCTGAAGGAAGCTTTGATTCCTGCTACATCTCCGTCAAACAAAATAGTAATGTTTGGTGTGTATCTTTTTATAAGCTTTATTTGATCAGCTGTAAGCGAAGTTCCCGAAGAACTAACTACATTTTCGATTCCTCTTTGATGCATTGAAATTACATCTGTATATCCCTCAACCAATAAACAGTTATCTAATTTTACTATGTCTTTTTTAGCAAAATAAAGTCCGTAAAGCACTTTACTTTTATTATATAATTCTGTTTCGGGAGAGTTGAAATATTTAGCTGTTTTCTTGTCGTTAGTAAGTATTCTTCCTCCAAAAGCAATTACTCTTCCTGTAATATTATGGATAGGAAACATGACACGACCTTTAAAAAAATCGAATCTTTTGCTTGGTTCACCTTTAGTTAAACCTGCTTTTAATAAATACTCCTCTTTATATCCTTCTTTAATTGCTGAAGAAGTAAAACTATCCCATTTACTGGGGTTATATCCTAAATGAAACTTCTCTATTGTCTCAATAGAGTATCCTCTTTCTTTAAAATATGATAAGGCTATGGATTTTCCTTCATCCGAATTTAATAATTGATTGGAGAAGAATTTTTGAGCATAAGAGTTTACAATTTGTAATGATTCTCGGCTGGACTGAGCTTGCATTTGCTCAGGAGATTGCTCTTTTTCTTCAATCTCAATATTATATTTATTAGCCAAATACCTTAATGCCTCAGGATAAGTCATTTGCTCATGATCCATCATGAAATTGACTGAATTCCCTGCTTTTCCACAACCAAAGCATTTATAAATACCTTTTGTTGATGACACAGTAAATGATGGAGACTTTTCATCATGAAAAGGACAATTACCAATTAAGTTTACACCACGTTTTTTTAACGTAACGTAATCGCCAACTACCTCCTCTACTCGAGCAGAATCAAAAATGGACGCTATGGTATCTTGTGAAATCATGTTTTTAAGGGTTACAAAGATAACTATTATTAGGAGATAATTAATTGTAATAAAACTAAGAGTATAACTTCCTAAAAAGGAGCATAAAGAATTAAACTCATATCACTTTGAGATTTCTAAAAGAAATGATTTGCTTACTTTTAGGTTTAAAGAACTAATACAATGAAAAAACACCTATCTACTTTGTTACCAATATTGGTGATTGCAGTAATGGGAGCAATTTTTCATTGGGAGTACCTCAACACTTATCCAAGCAATACTCATGCTTGGGCACAAGCAGATAGATTTGCAATTACCAAAGGATTTGTGAGAAATGATCTTAACTTTTTTGAGCCAGAAACATACATTTTAAATCCTCAATTTCCCGGGAATTGGAGTAAACCTCAAGAAAAAAGTATCACCTCTGTAGATTTTCCTATTCACGATTACATTCCAGCTCTTATTATGAAAATAAGTGGTAATGAACAGCCATGGATATCACGCTTGTATAACTTGCTCTATAGCTTTATTGGGTTGTTTGCCTTGTTCAAAATGAGCACTCTTTTTATTCGAAACACAGCTTTTTCTTTCTTGATAGTTGTTATTGCAGCCACTTCTCCTGTTTTTGTATTCTACCAAGCTAGTTTCATACCCACAATACCATCATTGGCAAACGCTATATTGGCGATTTACTTATACTTTCTGTATTTAAAATTTGGAGAGATAAAACACTTTGGATGGAGTATATTATTAATCACTCTTGCAGCTTTAAGCCGAACAACTTTTGTTATTCCTCTTATTGCTATTCTTTGCCATTTCATCTTATTATTATTTAAAAAAAGAGAAAGATTATTAAGCAAAACACTACTCTTTGTACTTTCATTTTCTTCTATTCTTAGTTACTTTTTGTACAACAGTTACCTTAAAGAAAAGTATGGATCCTTATTCTTAGGAAACATAACTCCTCCAGAAAATTTTAGCGCATTTATTGTTGAAATTTCTGAGTCTTGGAAAAACTGGGGGATGGATTATTTCCTGCCCAATCACTATCTAATATTTGCTTTAACACTACTATTAGGCTTACTGTTTTTTATCAAAAAAAGAAATTTTAAACTATCCGAATTAGCCAAATTCACAATTATATTATGGATTGGAAATCTATTGTATTTAGTGGCTATGAGTTATCAATTTATGAATCATGATTATTACTTTCTTGATAGCTTATACTTACCAATAATTTTAAGTCTTATTCTTTTACTTCGCCAAATCCCTTCCTATCATAAGAAGAGTAAAAGAATGATTTTAAATGGATTAGTAGCTTTTTCAAGTATTACTTTATTTCTTAGTGCAGAAACTAAGCAAACTGAAAGACACACATATAAATTTTGGGATTCATTGCCAAATACTTATAATAATTACAGGAATGGCGAAGATATCCTAGAAAAACTTGGCGCTTCTGAAGATGCTAAAATTTTACTAATTGAGCCTATTGCTCCTAACTATTGCCTTTCGTTATTTAACAGAAAAGGCTATTGCACAATGGCTCCTTGGAAAGAAAGAGTGGAACCAGCTTTGGAGTGGGATGTAGATTATGTTATTTTTCAAAACGAATATTTTTTAACTGATATTTACCCTAAATATCCTGACATCATACATAGATTAAAAAAGAAATATGATAATGGCAGTATCTCAATTTGTAAAATAGAAAGAAACTCTCAAACTCTTGAAGAGTTTTTAGGAATCTCTTTTATTGAACCCGAAATTAAACAAGTATTAAATTTTGAAACTGACTCTTTGTTACCATTGTGGAAGAATATTAATAGAAACAATGCTAAATCGAATTTAGGAGTATTTTCAACAGAAGTAAATTCTTCCATGGAATATGGTCCAGCATATTCTGATACAAACTTTGATTTTTCTAGAAGAGAAGCTGTAATTATGGGGAATGGCTTTCTATATCCAGAGCAAATGAAAGGCGGTAGTTTGATTGTGTCTGTTAATAAAAACGGTCGTGATTTATATTACAAAGAAATAGCATTATCTAAAATTACAACTACTAAAAAAGAGTGGCAATCCTTTTATTTTCAGTTTTACATACAACATTTGGATCGAAGAAGCTGTGAAATAAAATTCTTCTTTTATAACCCTAATGGAAGTATTTATTATTTAGATGATTTTAATCTAAGAATTTATAGGGATTTTGGATACTTAGTGAAAAAATAATCTATTTATTAATTCGAGACGTTCTTTTTATCTCTTCAATTAATAACTGTTTAGAATCTTCGTAGCTATCAATTAACAAGAAATTACCTCCACCAACTTCAGCAATTTGTTGCATGCTCTCAGCATCTTCTGGTTTATTTTTAATACCCAACACTGTTAAGCAAATTCCCTTCACATAGTTTTTCTCAACCAACCTATCAAGATTAGTATTCCCTTGATTAAACTTACCATCTGTAGCCATAATCACTTGATTATTTCCACCTTTGATAAAGTGCTTTAAAGCTTGTCTATAAGCCAATTTCATACCATCACCTCCAGCAGTCATTCCTTGAGCTTTTATTCCCTGTATAGTCTTAATCAACAACTCTTTTTCACTTCCAGATGTTGCTTCGATAATTACTTTAGAAAAAGTAGAGTAAGATATCAATGTAACTCTATCTTCATCTCTAAGCTCTTTTACCATCTCTATCAAAGAGGCTTTAAGTAAATCCAGCTTACCATCAGAGTTCATAGAAGTTGATACATCTAATAAAAAAACTATATTATTTGCCTTGTATTTAGGCTCTTTAATATCAGGGACGTGAGTTCTTGGTGTTGTATCTTTTATTGGTTCAAGCACAACAGGTTCTTCAATTAATATTGGTTCCTCATTTACAATAATCGGTTCGTCTATTTTTGGTTCAAGAACTACTACAGGCTCTTCTTTTTCAATTACAATTGGCTCTTCTATTACTAATGGTTCCTCAATAACAATTGGCTCTTCAATAATTGGCTTATTAAGATAAACCAAAATGGAATCATTGTTACGGTTTACATATTTCTGAAATTCTTTGCCATAGTAACCGTCTGCTGTAATTACAAAGTAATACAAACCTATAAGAGATACGGTTTCAACCATACCCACTCTATTTGTTTTTTCTATTTGAGCCACTATTCCATTACTAACGAAAGTAATTGTAGCATCTTTGATTGGCTTTCCTGTTTCGGCATCTAAAACGGTAGCAGTAAAATCAAAAATTGGAGAAGAAACTGGTCCTTTATTTTCAAAACTTGGGCAATCTAGCCCAATTGAATTGTCTATTTCCTTTACATTTCCTTGAATTGTGAATACAAAAGGCTCCAAACTGTTACTTAAGTAAAAAGGGATTTCTATTTTGAATTTACCTGTCTCTTTGGGATTGTATTTTACCCTGATAATCATTACACTATCTGGCTTTACTGTTTTTGTAGAAACTAAAGTTCTTACTTCTCTTCCATGACGGATGCTTAATAAATAGACATCTTTACCAGTAGTATTCCTGAATTTAAGATCTACAGTTCGGTCGTTTCCTGCATAGATATCACCAAAATCATGGTCGATTTTATCGAAGCCAAACTGAGCATTTAGCCCAAAAGACATTAAAATAAATATGAAAAATAAGTAGCGCATAACTCAAAGTTAACTTAAACAGAATAATAATTATTGTTGTTTATCCAATAATTAAGCCAAGATCATACAAATGAAAATGTGTTACACAACTTCTCTTTCGAGCTTTGTAACATCCTTAATTAAGATTCGTTTCCCATCAATTTCAATAATTTGTTCTTTATTAAAATCAGAAATTGTTCTGATGGCAGATTCAGTAGTAACTCCAGCAATATCTCCAATTTCTTTTCTGGTCAACATAGAGTTTAAAACAGAAGTTTGGTCATTAACACCAAATTTGCTTGATAAAAGCAATAAAGCTTCAGCCACTTTTTCTCTAACAGATTTTTGTGCCATGTCAATCACTTGCTTCTCAGCATGACGAAGATCACCTGCAAGCATTTGAATAACTTTCATGGAAAAATCAGGATTTTCCTTTAGCAAGCTAAGAAAAGCATCAGAAGGGATTTGAAACAATCTTGTTTCTTCTACTGCTGTTGCAGAAGCAGAATAACTTTCTCCAGTCAGTAGTGAACGATAACCAATTAAATCACCTGCAGAAGCAAGTCTAGTTATTTGTTCTTTTCCATTAATACCATATTTATGAATTTTTACAACTCCCTTAAACACAACATACAATACTTTTGGATAGGCATCTTCATTAAATAAAGACTCTCCTTTTTTATAAATTTTTTCAATTTCTTGCAAACGCAAAGAAGCGATTTGTTCACGAGATAACTCGCTAAACAAACAGAAATGTGTTTTAGGATTTTTGCTTTTAAATTCTTGCATAATAAAATTACTCTGCAAAAATAGACATATTTTTATTAAAAATACAAAAAAGTGACATAGCTAAATAGATAAAAAAGTTGATAATTTGTTAACATTATGCCGTGACATTAGGATTTATTTATTGTAATTTTGTTGAGAATTATAATTAAAACCTATTATTATGAAAAAAATTTTACTCTCTATTGCTGCGGTTTTCACAGTAGCCTCATTTAATGCCCAGTGCACAGAAATTTTTATTTCTGAGTACGTAGAAGGATGGTCTAACAACAAGGCTATCGAATTGGTAAACCCAACAAGTGCTCCAATCGACTTATCTGCTTATGAATTAAGAAGATATTCAAACGGATCTACTTCAGCTGATGCAACTAAAAAATTAGCTCTTTCTGGAACTATTGCTGCACATGGTACTTTTGTAATTGTAATTGACAAAAGAGATTCTACAGGA
>Ga0257120_1002111_pt1 | contig 12301 bp, 11 predicted proteins | sample SI106_10metaG_FD_190153 | JGI IMG/M metagenome (GOLD analysis project Ga0257120, IMG submission 190153) | Marine microbial communities from Saanich Inlet, British Columbia, Canada - SI106_10 | ecosystem: Environmental > Aquatic > Marine > Inlet | place: Canada: British Columbia | collected... | reverse complement strand
GTGGTCAGGTGATCACAGCCGCGGCTGCGCCACTCGAAGTGGCAGATCAGTTTGAAACCACCCTGATTTGGATGGACGAAGAGGCGCTGATCCCGGGTCGTTCCTATTACCTAAAAATTGGCGCGCAAACGGTATCTGCAACGGTGGCGGAACCCAAATATCAAATCAACGTCAACACGATGGAACATGCGGCGGCCAAAACGCTTGAGTTGAACGCAATCGGTGTCGCCAACGTCACAACGGACCGCGACATCCCATTCGCGCTCTATGCAGAAAACCGTACGCTTGGTGGTTTTATCCTGATCGATAAAATGACGAACGCCACTGTAGGTGCGGGCCTGATCAATTTTGCCCTGCGCCGTGCGCAAAATATCCATTGGCAAACAACCGATATTACCCGGAACCACCACGCCAACCTGAAAAACCAGAAACCTGCTGTCCTGTGGCTGACTGGCCTATCGGGGTCTGGGAAATCCACTATTGCGAATGCAGTTGAAAGACAGCTTGTGCTCATGAAGCATCACACCTTCCTGCTAGATGGGGATAATGTGCGTCATGGCTTAAACAAAGACCTTGGTTTTACGGATGCAGATCGGATTGAAAACATCCGCCGTGTGGGTGAGGTTGCAAAACTGATGACGGATGCGGGTCTGATCGCGATCGCTGCTTTTATCTCGCCCTTCCGGTCTGAACGGCAAATGGTGCGGGATATGATGGCACCTGGTGAATTTGTTGAAGTGTTTGTGGATACACCCTTGTCGGTCGCGGAAGAGCGGGACATCAAGGGTTTGTATGCCAAGGCTCGCTCTGGTCAGTTAAAGAACTTCACAGGGATCGACAGTCCCTACGAGGCCCCCGAAGCCCCCGAAATTCATGTCGACACAACCACAATGTCCATCGACGAGGCCGCAGAGAAAATTATCCAACAATATTGGGCTTTATAAATGTCAAAAGAAAATTCGAAAATATTTCACGTAATGACAATTTTTGGTACTCGACCAGAAGCAATTAAGCTTGCTCCCCTGATTGGAAAATTAAGTTCCGAACCAAGGTTAAATCATTCGACTTTAGTTACTGGTCAGCACGACCAGCTTTTAGATGAAGTATTAAATATATTTGCTATAAAGCCAGATTATAATTTGAAAATCATGCGTAAAGCTACTTCTCTTGGAAGCTTATATTCAGTCCTTCTGAAGGAAATATCTGAGATCTTAACTGCCAAAAAGCCTGACTTAGTAATAGTCCATGGTGATACTGCTACAACTTTTGCAGCTAGTATGGCGGCATATTTGAACCAGATACCCGTAGCACATATTGAGGCTGGCCTCAGGACCGGTGATTTATACTCACCCTGGCCTGAAGAAGGAAATCGCCAGTTGGTATCGAAGATTACAAAACTTCATTTTGCACCAACAAATTTAGCAAGACAAAATTTGATTTCAGAAAGCATCTTAAAGGAGAACATACTTGTCACAGGCAATACTGTAATAGATGCACTTTTTCAAACAATGGATCATATAAAAAATAATGAGAATATCCAGAATTCCTGTGATTTAAAATTTGAATTTTTATCCAAATCAAAAAAGACCATTCTAATGACAGGTCATCGTAGAGAGAATTTTGGAAGTGGCTTTGAAAATACCTTCAAAGCAATTAGACAAATCATAACCAGTAGAAATGATATTGAACTTGTTTATCCAGTACATTTAAATCCAAATGTTAAGTCGCAAGTTAATGATATATTGTCCGGAACTGATTGTGTTCATTTAATTGAACCACTTGATTATCTATCATTTGTTCATTTGATGCAGAAAAGCCACATAATTATTACAGATTCTGGGGGAATTCAGGAAGAGGCTCCCTCTTTAGGTAAACCGATTTTAGTTACGCGCAATACAACGGAGAGACCTGAAGCAATAGATGCGGGTGTGGCTACTCTTGTTGGAAATGATGGCACAAAACTTAAAAAAACACTTTCGAGACTATTGGATGACCAAAAAGCTTATGATCAAGTGGCCCTGACCCAAAATCCCTTTGGTGACGGCAAAGCCAGCGATCGTATTGTAACTGGATGTTTGAATTATCTCATTTCTGGAGGCTTGCGAGATGCTTAGGCTTATAAGAATGAATTATAAAAATTCGAAATACATTGGAAATTTTTACATATGAATGTTGATAATAAATTCAGACGCGTGTGTGTCGTTGGGCTGGGGTACATTGGTCTCCCAACCGCTTGTATGATTGCGTCAAGTGGGATTGAGGTTTTCGGATATGATATCAACACACAAATAGTAGAAGAAATCAATCTTGGACAGGCTCACATTGAAGAGCCAGGGTTGCCTAATATACTTAAGTCGGTGCTTGAGGCTAAAACGTTTCATGCATCCACGGAGCTCGAAAGTTGTGACCTATACTTGATAGCTGTTCCGACACCATTTGATCATGCACAAAAAACGGCAGATATAAGCTATGTAAAGTCAGCTCTGAGCCAAATTGCCCATATTGTTAAACAAGATTGTTTGATCATTATCGAATCCACTTGTCCTGTTGGAGCGACGGAAGAATTATCTAACTATTTTCATTCGGAGCGAGCAAAGATAGGAGACACCAACACCATATCCGTGGGCTTTGCTTACTGCCCGGAACGTGTGATCCCGGGAAACACATTGCATGAATTGCGTTATAACGCCCGAGTAATTGGAGGGCTTACAAAAACTGCAGGTCTCGAAGCAAAAACATTTTATGAGAAGTTTATTTTGGGTGATTGTAAACTGGTCGAAGATGCCAGAACGGCTGAGTTCATAAAACTATCTGAAAATACATTTCGTGATGTTAATATCGCCTTTGCAAATGAGCTGGGAGCGCTTGCAGAAGAATTGGACGTAAATGCTCAAGAAGTTATAAAAATGTGTAATCTGCACCCAAGGGTAAATATTTTACAGCCGGGACCGGGTGTCGGCGGCCATTGTATCGCGGTTGATCCGTGGTTTCTAATAAAGAGCTCGCAGCACAACACACAGTTAATGAAGACTGCCCGAATGATAAATGATGCTAAGCCAGACAAAGTAGTCCAAAAAATTCAAGAAAAAAGAATTGCGATCTCTAAGCCAGTATTATGCCTCGGACTAACTTATAAAGCTGATATTGGTGATTTTCGTGAAAGCCCTAGCTTATCAATTTACAGCAAATTAAGAAATCTAATGCCAGAAGAAGTCTTCGCATGCGATCCATATGCCAATGACCAAATGTGTAATGATCCACACATACTGCCACATTTGCCTGATAATGTTAATGAATATCTCGTAGTTGGACTAGTACCACATAGTGAATTTAAAGGTATTCAAAAATTGTCTGATGATTTTATTAGTATAGTGAGCTTTGAGTAGAAAAATGGAAAGAAATATAAAAGTAAAATTTTTAGATCTATACACACCAATTCAAAGCATCGAAAAAGACATCTTCAAAGATCTGCAAGAAAGTATTTCTACTTCGAGTTATATAGGTGGTAAAGATATTGGGTCTTTTGAAAAATCATTTGCAGAATACGAAGGCTTTTCCGCTGCCGTTGGAGTAGGTAACGGGACTGATGCTCTAGAAATTTTGCTACAATCTCTGGGTTTAGAAGGGAAGAAAATCTTAGTCCCTAATAATACATTCTTTGCAACTGCAGAAGCAGTGACTAACTCAGGCAATATCCCAGTTCTCATCGAGGCTAACAATGCAACTCACACCTTAGATGCTAAAATATTGCAAAAAATACCAACTGATGCATATGATGCCGCTATATTCGTATCTTTGTACGGTAACGTCAGTAATTTGCCTGAAGTGTCCGAATACCTAAAAAATGCAAATAAAGAATTGGTCGTTGATGCAGCACAGTCGCATGGTGCACGCATAAACAATAAAGGAATTTCAGAGTATTGCGCGGCAGCGAGTTACAGTTTCTACCCCGGTAAAAATTTAGGTGCATTAGGTGATGCTGGCGCTATTCTAACTAACCATTCTTATGTAGAGCAAAGAGCTAGGTTGATTTCTAATCATGGTAGAAAGGAAAAATATTTACATCATGTAACGGGCCGTAATTCACGAATGGATACTATTCAGGCTAAAGTTCTTTCGAGAAAGTTAAAGTTGCTGGAAGATTGGGTAATAATTAGAAATCGCCAAGCAGCCATATACGATAACGCTCTGAAAAAATTCAACCCAATCTGTGTGAAGCCATCAGTACGATCTGCATATCACTTGTACGTCATAAAAGTAGAGGATAGAGCAAAATTTTCCAAACGATTATTAGATGCAGGAATAGAGACTGCAGTCCACTATCCATACGGTATCAGTGACATGCCAGCTGGCCGCAACATGAAGACAGTGATATTGTCTAAAGCTGCAGAAAACTTAGAAAAAGTTTCGCTCCCGATTGGACCACATCTTTCAGATTCTGACATTGAATATGTATGTGAGGTAATTTTGAAATGAACAAACCAAAACTATTACTTCACATCGGATCCGCTAAGGCGGGATCTTCAACAATTCAAAAACATATTTTTAATTCTTTAACTGGTGCAGAATACTTGGGTAGATACCCGACTTGTAATGACAGAGTGATAAAACGCATCTTCGATAAGGCTGCAGGCAGGATCGAAAAAAATATAACTGACAGAGAGATAGCTTACTTCAAAAATTTTGTTAACAAAAAGAAGACTTATGTATTTTCGTGGGAAGGGTTGACCGCGCCACGTTCAGGTACGAAAGGTAATATTGTTCAAGACGTCCCCCAAAAATGTCAATTTCTCAACGAAATATTTGACGTGGAGGTATTATTCATAACTCGGGACCAAACTAAAGTTATTCCCTCCCTGTTTGTCGAATTTTATTTCGATATAAAAAAGAAGATGAATGTAAAAAATTACCCACAATTTGTAGAATCTCGGTATGAAGACGACCTATTCTGGCAAAGCTTTAAATACGACCAGGTAATACATTCGTGGTCTAATTACTTCGAAAAATATACAGTTATCGATATTGATAATAAAGAACAGCTTAAAAACTTTTTTCAAACAATCTATGTGTCTGTTTCACCAGACGAATTATCGTCAAGATTAGAAAATTATGAAAATAAAAAAGTAAAAAACAACCAATCAAGAGCGAAGGTTAGCGCTTTTGATCTAATATTGCGATTAAAGAAAATATTAATATACAAGAATATTGGGTTGCGAAAAATAAGTGCGTTAAATTTTTTGTTAGAAAAACTTGAAAATATGCAGGTTTATCGTTCCAAAGATTTAAAAATTTGCAATTATAGTGAACAGATCAAAAATTACTATTTTGAAAGTAATAAGAATTTAGCTGCAAAATTTGGCGTGGATTATTTGTGAAAATGAAAGTGCTAAATATACTATATCAAGCCTATCCTTACGTAAGTGGGTCAACGGTGCGGTTCCATGATCTTAATAGTGGCTATCAGTGTAATACAGATGGTACAGATGGTATTAATGTATACAATGTAGTCTTACCATTTTATAATTTTGAAGACTATAAAATTTTTAAGCAAGATAATCTAAGCTATCAGTTCTTAACGGGACCTAAAAATAGTGCGTCAATATATTTTAACACACTTATTAAATTGATTTATTTCCCAATCTTATTTTTTCAGATGATATATGTAGTGAGGAAAATTTCTCCAGATTTAGTAGATGTACATGCAATGACTTATTCTTTACCAGGAGTAATTCTCGGTAGGCTTTTCCTTAGGAAAAAGTTTAAGATTGTTTATAATTGTAGAAGTGTATGGCACATTAACATTGACTCAAGGTTACCAAAAATTCTGCAGCGGTGTATTTTTAAGTTAGATCGATCAATTATGAAATATGTTGACGGTATAATTTATATCTCTGAAGACGTCCGACAACATTATGATATAAAAAACGTAAAAAGTATTATTTTGGGAAATAGGGCATCAGGAACACCTCTGAAACCAAAGAAAGGCACACTTTCGTTCGGCTATGTAGGGTCAATACTAGAGAACGAAGGAATACACGTCGCTATAGAGGCATTTAAGAACTACCGCGCTCGAGGCGGTATTGGAGAATTTCAAATCTGGGGTTCCGGATATTACGAAGAAACTCTTGTTTCAAAATATAAAAATGTCGAAGGGGTGTATTTCAGGGGTGGATTTTTGCCCTGGCAAAGAAAAGAAATTTATTCTGAAATTTCACACATCATTAATTTCCGTTTAGACACTGAGTTATCTCAGACTGTAACACCGATAAAGTCGCTAGAGTGTATAATGCACGGGCGACAATTAATTGCATCAAATGTAGACGGTATCAGAAATTCAATTCCAAAAGAGTTATATCAGTTTGTTACTTTTGTAGAAGCCGAAAACGTTGATTCATTAACTGATGCGATGTTGGCTTGTGACACTAGAAATTCGGGTAAATCAGAGAACATTAGTTTTCCAAATATAGAAAAATACAATTGGTCAAACAACCAACAAAAGCAATTTGACTATTATAGAACGCTGATAGCTTGATTATACAAGCTCGCTCTCAAAAGGTTTTAATTGACCACATCCTCTCTCGAGGTGAAGGAATTTATATATCGTTGAGCATTACTTCTTATCATTCTCTTAAAATATTTAGAAAAACTCAAAGAGATAAAAATGAATATTATTTCCTTGATGGACAAGGCGCGGTATTTTGCGAAAATATTCGCGTAGGAAGTTTTGTATATAAAAAGTTACCAGGTTGTGAAGCGTGGCTGCGTTTGATCGAAGAATTAGATAGTCAAAATATTGCGATTATAGGAGCAACGGAAAAAGTAAACAACAAAACCAAATTAATACTTGAGCAAAAATATAAAAATATAAAGGTTCCTGTTAGTATACACGGGTATCAGAACTTAGATCCCGACGATATAGTTACTCAACTTAAAAAATATAATGTTAAGTACGTATTTCTTGGCCTAGGACAACCTGATCAAGAGTGGCTCTCTCGCGAACTCCTGCAGAAACATCCTGCCGTCTATATGCCTCTTGGTGGCTCGTTCGACGTCCTCTCAGGAAGTTCAAGTCGAGCACCCAGGCTGTATCAGATTTTAATGCTTGAGTGGCTTTACAGAATATTTACTAAGCGTAATAAGGCGCAGAATTTTGCCTCTCTATTTAAGGGTATTTTCAATGCTTTCAACTTACATTTTTAGTGGAACATTAATCAAAATACTTGGTTTTGGCTTTATTTTCTTAAGTGATTACTATCTCAGTGATGAACTATTTGTAGAACAACAGTCAGTTTTTAGGTATCTTATTGGGATCTCAGCACTCATAACAATTGGCAGTGATGTTTCTTACCGACGTTATTTGCATAGCCAGAGTTTTCACATGTCATTTTTACTGCCATTCGGGGTTATTTTGACATGTATGACCGGTCTACTGCTTTATTTGCCTAATCACTTCGATTTTCTAGATGTATCTGTAGTCTTATTGTTTGCGGCTATTATGCTTAAAGTAAATGATTTTTTGAAGGCCGAACTGGAATTTCTGCGAGATAAAACCAAAATAATAATTTTTGACGTTCTGGCTGGGCCATTGGTTCGATATCTGGTCCTCATATTGTATTTACTTACTCATAAAACTTTCGAAGTTCTATTATTTATCTGCTATTTTCTGGTATTTGTAATTGGTGTTGTTCTACTAAGCCGTAGACATAAACTTAATTATTCGTTTGAACGTAAATTAAGCAATAAGATTTTGAAGCTTACGATCAGTTACATCCCGAATAGAATTCAAGTATTTATACTTGAATTCCTCGCTGTTGGCGCCGTTGTCGCAAGCTACTCACCTGAAACATCGAGATTATATTTTATATCTCTGTCTTACTGTGCAATTTTGCAGACAATATCACAGTCGGCAAATCGGTGGTATATTCGTGACAGGGTTGATTTCGGGAACAGCGTTTTTCAGCAATTTACTATTTTTAGAATTCTAGGAATTTTAACAATATTCTCCCTATATATTATTTTTTTACCATTCTATCTCAAGTTGTTTTCATTCGATATATTTGACAGAGAAGTATTTTTTGTAGCTATATTTTTGATATTAAACACTTTAATAAATTTGTTTCAAAAGTTTATTGTTGTTGAACTTCTTGTTATTGAACGTATCTGGATTCCCAACATTTTAATTTCTTTGACCATGATGATAGCACCTTTCGTGTTGATCAACTTCGACGTTGAAATACTTATTTATCTGCAGATTCTTGTTTTCTCTTCAGCAGTCTCTGTTTTCATTGCTGCAGTAATTTTACGTATTTCTAAAAATCATCAAATTTTACAAAATAAACATTAGCAGACGTATGTATATTTTAAGCTTTATATGTGCAAAGGCTTTTGATGTAGTATATCAATATGACCAGTAAATATTCCTAATCGAAATTTAGAAAATTCGTTAGCCATGGAGAACCGGACTTGGGTAAAAGTAGTTTAAGCGCCATTGTTTGTTCACAGAACGATGAGCGAACAATCAAGGCATGTGTCGAAAGCTTCCTGCACTTTTGCAATGAAGTGATTGTGGTTGTAAATAACTCCACCGATTGTACTTGGAGTATAGTTGAAAGTCTTAGTGACGAGCAATTCTTTGGGAAATTAACTAGAATTCAAGTGGACGGGATTACTGACTTGAGTGAGGCGCGCACTTTAGGATATTCCATCTCTAGTGGTGATTGGATAATACGCGCAGATGGTGATTTTATTTGCTATTCAGCTCTTGATGGTAAGTTTTCGCCCTTAAATTTGAAACATAAACTTTCAAGACGTTTTTCTTTCTTGCCAGTGATGTACTATGTCCCACAGCTTAATCTGTTCCGAGATTTTAATACAGTGGGGGATGGTGGCTATTCATTCTCACCGTTTGATGAACCTCGCATGCCACGTATCTACTCCAGGAATATATTGCTGCGCTTTAAACGGTTGGGCCGAGATGAGGGTGTACCATACCGTTTTGTTTACTGGAGAAAAAAATTAGATGTTCCAATCTGGGTACATGCGACATTCAAAAATAAAATCGATATCCGTTTAAGCCATGGTTGGCGCCGGGATTGGCGGGAGCTCGGTGATTACAACCGGTTCCCAACTCTAATTGATTATGTGCATCAGGTTAAATTACCTGAAGAGTACCCGGGCTTAACTCTTGAAGAGGCGAGCGAACAATTTTATGAGGAAAAAGTCGTTCCGTCGCTAACTCCGATTCCTAGTAATTCAAAATGGCCTGTTCCAGCCCATATCAAAGATCTCGATGTTTAGAAAACTATTGAAATTTGTGCTAAAGTCTTTTTTTGCAGGTTTGAGAAATCAAGATGGTTTAATGAACCCCTGTTTGCTGAGACACGTGTTGTGGAACCGCATTCTTGGTTTTAATAGGCATCTTCCGTGGCCAACTCACTTTACCTCACAGGTGGGGAAGGCAGAAAGAATGACCATTGGTATCGATGTTTGTCCAGGTTATTCGCCGAATTGCTATATACAGACGATCGGCCGTATTGAAATTGGTGACTACACTCAGATTGGACCAGGTGTAGCAATCATTTCTGGTAATCACGACACAAGTAACTTGCGGTCACACATTGAGGATAAAGTTGTAATAGGCCGTAGTTGTTGGTTGGGAGCTAACAGTGTCGTCTTGCCTGGTGTTCACTTAGGTGACCACACCATTGTGGGCGCAGGAGCGGTGGTAACTAAATCTTTTCCGGAAGGGCGTGTGGTAATTGCTGGAAATCCAGCGAAACCGGTTAAGAATTTAAACAAGTAATCCATTTTTTCATGTTAGCTAAACATGCATGTTGATGAATGTCTTATATTTAAAATATAAACAAACGTCACCAGAAGATGATTACAACTGAATAAACTGATCCAGCACGAAAGTTGGTCTAACTTTAGGGACTTAAATGATAACGGTATGATTAGCATTCTTGATCTCGGAACTGGAAATATAAGATCCCTGGAAAATACACTTGATTTAATCAACGTGCCATATGAGCGTATTAGTTCGAAAGACGAATTGAAAATTGCTGAAAAAGTAGTTCTACCTGGAAACGGTGCTTTTGACTCAATAATGGGAACGTTATGCAAAAAAGATTTAACATCACTTCTAAAACAGAGAATTCTTGATGGCATGCCGTATCTAGGAATTTGTGTTGGTATGCAGATTTTATTTGAAGGAAGCGATGAGGGTACAAGTAAAGGTTTGTCGCTCATACCAAGCCGTATAAAGAGATTTGAAAATTACAATAACTATGCACATATTGGTTGGGAGACAGTAATTTCTAAAAATGGTAAAGAAATAGGTGAGTACTATTTTATGCATGAGTATCGCTCTGATATTTTAGAAGAAGAATATCAGTATTTACACTGCAAATTTCCCAAATATTTTTCCTGCGGCGTTAATATACACAATGCAACAGGTATACAGTTTCATCCTGAGAAAAGCGGTTCTGTGGGGTCGGAATTTTTATTAAATTGGTGTAACTATGGCCTATAAAAGAATAATTCCCAATTTTTTGCTAGTAAATGGTGAGTTTTATACATCAAAGAAATACAAAAAACTTTCCTATATTGGAGAACCAAGGAATATTATATCAATATTGCTTAATAAAGGCGTGGATGAGTTACTTATAACCCCCAAGGGATATACAAGATTTGATGATGTATTTAATGACATCCGTGATATTATCAGTCTCTGTGATGTGCCAGTAAGTGTACAAGGTGGCGTCGAGACGACAAAGCAAGCAGAAAAATTATACGACAGCGGTGTGGAGAAAATCTTCTTTCATAATGCTGTTTTACAGGAAACGCCTGTTTATGAAAAGATTGTGGCACAATATGGGAGACAGGCTGTTGGTATTTCGCTAGTTGTTCAAAAATTACTCTTTTCTTCACAGTACCGATATTTTTCAATGCGATCACAAAGGCAGTTATCAGGCAGTCAACTCAAAAATTTAGCACGAAATCTTGAAAAACGTCAATTCATTGAAATAATTCTCAATGATTTATCTTCTGACGGCTGTTTCAGCGGTTGGCGTGGTACAGAAATTTTGAAAACACTTGAGGGTCAAGCAATCATACCTTCTTGTGGTATCAAAAGTTATGCTGAAATAAGTGAACTTTTGGCATTCAACAATGTGGTTGGCGTGTCTGCATCAAGTTTATTTTCTTATTCAGGGCTTAATAAGGGCGTTTTAGTTAACTACCCTAATCGACAGGATTTAGAAAGAGGACGAATATATGGTGACCTGTGATACATGTGTGATGAATTCCACGACAGCAGAGTTCGTTCAGCAAGGAGGAAAATGCACATTTTGTGCAAAAGACTACTCTGAAGATAGTCAACTCGATAGACATCCTAAGCGCACTGGAGAATTTGATTGCATCATAGGTATAAGTGGGGGTGTTGATTCCTGTTATACACTAGTGCGCGCAGTTGAAGCCGGATGGAAGCCTCTAGTTTTCCATTATGACAATGGCTGGAATTCAAATTTATCCGTATCAAACATCGAAAAGATAATAAAAAAGTTAAACCTAGAATTACATACATTTGTCACACCTTGGAGAACTTTCAAATCAATACAAAATGCATTTTTTGCAGCGGATGTCATAGATCTAGAATTGCCGACTGATCATGCGATATTTGCTTCTTTGTATCGCTTTGCATTCAAAAGCAAGGTTCGGACCGTTATAATGGGTTACAATTCCGCAACAGAAACAATTTTGCCCAAAGACTGGGCGCACAGAAAATACGATTTTACAAATATAAAAGATATTACCAACAAATATAGTCAAATTAACTTTTCCAAGTATCCGCATCTAACCCTCGCACAATGGCTATTCATGGAGCATGTATACATTAAGAGATATTCTATTCTTAACTCATTACACTATGATAAATTAGCCGCTGAGACGTATCTTATAGATGAATACGGATTCGAGCCCTATCAAGGTAAGCATGCAGAGTCGGTTTTCACACGATTTTATCAAAATTATATTCTTCCGGAAAAATTTGGCATCGATAAGCGGCGGGCGCACTTGTCAAGCCAAATAGTCTCAGGACGCATAACCCGGGTGGCCGCTGAAGAAGAATTGAAATTCAATGAGTATATTGGTTCAAAACAAATAAAAGCTGACAGAAAACTAATATTATCAAAGCTTGGCATGTCTGAATCTGATTTTAAAGAGTATTTAGAACGTCCAAGATGTGACCATGATGAATATCGTTCATCTGTAACGAATTATGGTTTGCTAAGGCGCATGAAAC
>Ga0257120_1002109_pt1 | contig 12326 bp, 12 predicted proteins | sample SI106_10metaG_FD_190153 | JGI IMG/M metagenome (GOLD analysis project Ga0257120, IMG submission 190153) | Marine microbial communities from Saanich Inlet, British Columbia, Canada - SI106_10 | ecosystem: Environmental > Aquatic > Marine > Inlet | place: Canada: British Columbia | collected... | reverse complement strand
AATACAGAGGTCTTCTAGCTTGGGTGGGATAGTCTTTCGTTTCAATTGGAATTACTTTACAATCAATATTACTGATTTCCATAATTGCAGATGCAAAGTCATACCAAGAAGTAACTCCTTCATTAGACATTATTGTAAAAGCTATAACACTATAAATCATGCAATAAATAGGTGAATTATTTTTCATAAAAAACACATAAATTTATAGATTATATTATTTTAAATAATGCTAAAAAATTATAATTTTCTATACATGTTTTGATAGTATTCTTGATAAACTCCTGAAGTTACATTGTCCATCCATTCTTGGTTATTTAAATACCAAGCTACTGTTTTTTCTATTCCTTCTTCAAATTGTAACGATGGCTCCCAGCCTAATTCATCTTTTAGTTTCGAAGAATCAATTGCATAGCGCATATCATGGCCTGCTCTGTCTGTCACATAGGTAATTAATTTATCAGAGGCTCCTTCTTCTCTACCAAGCAATCGATCTACTGTTTTAATCATTACTTTTATTAAATCAATATTTTTCCATTCATTAAAACCACCTACATTATAAGTTTCACCTAATTTTCCGTTATGAAAAATAACATCAATAGCTCTTGCGTGATCATTTACAAATAACCAATCTCGAATATTTTCCCCTCTTCCATACACAGGTAGGGATTTATTATTGACAATATTATTAATAAATAAAGGAATTAATTTCTCTGGAAACTGATACGAACCGTAATTATTAGAACAGTTAGATATCACCACAGGTAAACCGTAGGTGTCAGCAAAAGCCCTTACAAAATGATCTGAAGACGCTTTGGATGCAGAATAGGGAGAATGAGGGTCGTAGGCTGTTTCTTCTGTAAAAAATCCTTCTTTACCTAATGAGCCGTATACTTCATCAGTAGAGACATGGTAAAACAATTTATTTGTAAAATTTCCCTTCCAATATCCTTTTGCCGTTTGTAATAAACTAAGTGTACCCATTACATTGGTCTGAGCAAAAGAGAAAGGGTCCTCAATTGATCGGTCTACATGAGATTCTGCCGCTAAGTGAATGACCGAATCAATCTTATAATCTATAAAAACCTTTTTTACATTTTCAATATCACAAATATCACACTTTATAAATGTGTAATTTTCTTTATCTTGAATATCTTTTAAATTATCTAAATTACCCGCATAGGTTAATATATCCATATTAACAATATTGTACTTTGGATATTTATTCACCAATAATCTCACTAGATGAGAACCTATAAAACCAGCACCGCCAGTAACTAATATATTTTTCATAAACTAATTTTTAATTTTTTCTATACAATCTTTTAGAGAATCTCTCCAGTAAGGTATTTCAATTTTAAAATCTATTTTTATTTTAGACTTATTCAATACTGAATATTGGGGTCTTTTTGCCAAGGTAGTATAGTCTTTTGTTTGAATTGGATTTACTTTACAGTTCTTTCCTCCTAGTTCCATAATCGAAATAGCAAAATCATACCAAGAAGCAACACCTTCATTTGAGTAATGATATAGGCTTCCGTTTTTACTGATATTCTCTGAGGTATTTTCACAAAGAATCTCCAGACAAGTTTTTGCCAAATCTCTTGCATAAGTGGGTGTACCGACTTGATCAAAAATGACTCCCAAGTTTTCTTTCTCGGAGCCAAGACGCAACATTGTTTTGACAAAATTATTTCCATAAGAAGAATACAACCATGAAGTTCTAATTACAACCGAATCTATATCACTATTGATAACAGCAAGTTCCCCTGCTCTTTTGGTCTCTCCATATACTCCAATTGGGCTCACTTTGTCTGTTTCTCTATATGGTAAAAAATGATCACCATCAAACACATAATCAGTAGAGATATGAATCAACTTTCCATTCACTTTTGCTAAAGCATTGACAATATTTAATACTCCTTCATAATTTACTTTTGTTGCAATAATTGACTCCTCTTCAGCTTTGTCTACAGCCGTATAAGCCGCACAGTTAATAACTGCATTGATGTTATGATCTATAATAAAGGTTTGTAATGCTTTAAAATTACATATATCCAACTCAGGAAGATCTTTGAAAATAAAATCTACCTTTTTATAGTTAGTTGCTAACTCTTTAATTTCTGATCCTAATTGCCCGTTCGATCCGGTAATTAATACTCTCATATTTTAGTTTGTAAAAGGAGATTCAAATTCTAAAAAAAATGGAAGTTCAGCATCTTTTGCAGAGACTAATACTTCACTTTCTTCCAATCCCCATTGGATGTTTAACTCCTTATCGTTCCATCGAATACCTGCATCAAACTCTGGCGCATAGGTATTGTCTACTTTATAGGCAAAAGTAGCGCTGTCGCTCAAAACCAAAAAACCATGTGCAAAACCTCTAGGAACAAATAATTGCCGTTTATTTTCTCCAGTTAATTCAATAGCCACGTGTTTACCATAGGTTGGCGACCCTTTTCTAATATCCACTGCAACATCCAATACGCTACCTTCAATACAACGCACTAACTTCGCTTGATCAAATGGTGGCTTTTGAAAATGCAACCCTCTTAGAACTCCTTTAGAGGATTTAGATTCATTGTCTTGTACAAATTTAATAGGAGATACGTTTTCTTCAAATTTCTCTAAATTAAAAGATTCTAAAAAATATCCTCTATTGTCTCCAAAAACTGAGGGCTCTATAATATAAACATCTGATATTTCTGTTTTAATAAACTTCATTTTACTCTTTTGTTAATTTTAAAAGATATTGACCATACCCATTTTTCTTTAAGGGTTCTGCTAATTTCTTCAACTGCACTTTGTCTATGTATTTCATTCTAAAAGCAATTTCTTCTAAGCAGGCTACCTTTAATCCTTGCCTCTTTTCAATGGTTTCTATAAACTGCCCAGCTTTCATTAGAGAGTCATGAGTCCCCGTATCTAACCATGCAAAACCTCTACCTAACAATTCTACCTTTAAGTTTTGTTGTTTTAAGTATTCTTGATTTATGGAGGTAATTTCCAACTCTCCTCTGTGAGATGGTTTTATTTTTTTTGCAATATCCACAACTTCGTTTGTATAAAAATACAATCCAACTACTGCAAAATTTGATTTAGGATCAGTAGGTTTTTCTTCGATAGAGGTCACATTTCCTTTTTTATCATATTCGGCAACTCCATAACGTTCAGGATCATTTACATAATAACCAAATACAGTTGATTTGCCTTCAGCTACATTATTTATAGCATTTTGTAAAATTCCTGAAAAACCGTACCCATAAAAAATATTATCTCCTAATACCAAACACACATCATCATTTCCTATGAAATCCTCTCCTATAATAAAAGCTTGTGCCAATCCATCAGGACTGGGTTGTTCTTTGTATGTTAACTTTATTCCTAAATCTTCTCCAGTACCCAAAAGTTTTTCAAAATTTGGCAAATCTTCAGGAGTCGATATAATTAAAATATCTCTTATGCCAGACAACATTAACACAGATAATGGATAATATATCATTGGCTTATCATAGACTGGCAATAACTGTTTTGAAACTCCTTTTGTAATCGGATACAATCTTGTTCCGCTTCCTCCGGCTAATACAATTCCTTTCATATAAATGTTTATAAATTAATATTTATAATTTTTTGCTATAATTTACTTCCTATTTTTTAATCCATCGATAATTCCCTTATTAATCATTTTAAAATACTCCCTCCTTGGTTTTACCATTAAAGGAAAATAAAAATACTTTACTATATATTTAAAACCATTTGAAAACTTCCAATATATTGGAACATAATTTCTTTTAACTAATTTAAGGTAGTTTCTAAACTGAAAATAAGTTCTAAAAGGAGTTGGAATGGCTACTTTTCTTATTAAAAACTGCCTATCACCCTCACCTAACATATGACTTAGTAAAACACTTTCGATGATAAAAAATCTTAAATGTAAGTTAAATGAAGCTCTCCAACACCACTCATGATCTACTCCATCTATAAAAAGACTATCATCCAGCATACCAACTGAGCTAAAGTTTTCTGATGGTATTAATGAAGACGAACTGATTAATTCATTAACTTCGGTAATATCTTTCGTGATCTTTTTCCCTTTCATTATTCTCCCTCTATATTCAACACCTTCTTCTCGATTAAATGGCCTTGGACCTACAGCACCAATTTTTATCCCTTTTTTCAACAGTAAATTAATACTAGCAATTAAACTAGAAACCAAATTAGAAGTTGGTATGCTATCTTGATCAAGAAATAATATGTAATCCATCCTCTTCTCTAAAAAGAAATTAATTCCTAAATTTTGAGCACTTGCAATACCAATATTACTTCCAATAAAGTGATATGTTATGTTTTTATAATTTGAAAACAAATTACTTTGATTTTTTGAAGAGTTATCTGAGATATAAACTTCACTAACTTGATTAGATATCCTATCTAGGATAGTTGTCAATAATTCACTTTCTTGATTATAAAGTACTAGAATACATCCTATTGTCATTTCTTAAATAATTATCTAAAGTTATTAGTGAGATTATCACGATAACATGGTTTGTGTCTAAAATATAAGGGTTTGTTACTGCATAAATAATGTAAGACAGATAAACAATCTTTATTGATTTTAGTCTCATCTTTTTCAGAAAAAAAATAACATTTAAAAATAGAAAAACAGAAAAATTTACTGCACCCATTTGATTTATAAAATAAAGAGGCTGTAATTCAAAATAAATATCATCGGTATAATCCCTGAAAGCAGTTTTTACATTTATAGTATTACCTATCCCTTTTCCAAAAAGGAAATTAAAAGGTTTTTCTGTAAGATTATTAGTTAAAACATTAACTTGATCTTTCCTTACAGCCAAAGAAACATCCTTTTTCATGCTAATTTGATTATCTAAGTAATCAGCAACTGGAAAAGAAAATATAATTATTAGAGTAAATAGAATAATTACATTTCTGTGAAACTGATTTATAGTGATGTTCGAAAAATTATAAAAAAACAAGAAGAAAGCTAAACCTAAGATATAAGCAAAATTACCTGAAATGATAAGGCCAGCAAAAAAAATAATTCTAAAAATATTTATGTTCCTAATCATGTTAATTTTAAGCAAAGAAAGAAAAAGAACAAAAGGAATTAAAGCATTACCCTTTAATTGGATTTTATAAAAAAAATTATTATATGAATAAACATCACCCCATTCTTGAAGCTTAAAAAAATATCTTATATCACTGGGTGATATATTAATCAAATTAAACATTAGTATTATTTCAAAAAGAAAGAGAAATAAACATTGGAGCGCTACACAATAAAAAAGAAATTTCAAAATTATGATTGGCAACTTAATGAAATAGGCAGCTAATATCAAGTTAACAATTATAAAAAACCTAAGTGCCAAAATAAAATCATTACCACAGAAAATTATTGAATAAAAAAATAGCAAATTGGTCCACAAAATTATAAATATAAAAAAAATAAAATCTTTTTTTTTAATATTATTCTTATGGTAGAGAAAATAAATTACAGGAATTAATATTAATGAAATATTTGCTAATACAGATAAACTGCCAAGAGGAACATATCTCGTAGTTATAAAGATAGTTAGTCCAAAAAAAATAATTAGTAGCTTTTTCATTATAATGGTAACCCTGGGTATTATTTAACTTTTAGTTTAATTGTTTTCATTAGGAAAACTCTATCATAACTATTTGGTGAAAAATAAAAAGACAAAAACAACAATGAAAAACCAACAAAAAAATTAAAAGCAATTATATTTATACTTCCATTAATACAATTGGATATTAGATAGAAGATAAAAAAACTCAAAATAAAAATAAATAGCAAATACAATCCTTCTTTTTTATTAAAAGGAAATATTCTGTACAAATAATATAATTCAAAAGATTTAACTAAATTTATTAAAATCTCCGAAATTGCGATGCTAAAAGCTATACCCCAAATAAAATTTTGAGCATAAAAAACTAAAACTAAAATAACTATAGAAATTTTTAATATTCCATTTACGAGTTCATACATACCTTTATTCGTCATTAATAAGACCGAACCATTAGGACCAACGATAGAACCTATAAAAGTTCCACATAAAATAAATTTCAACATCAATGAACCCTTAACGTAGTTTTCCCCGATCAAGGACAAAATAAACTCAGAATTTAAAAAAAAAAATGAAAAAACTGGAATTAAAAAATATGCATTGATTCTAGTAGCGCTTCTAAAAGTATATGCCATTAAATCAAAATCTTTATCTATGTATGCTTTAGCAAAGGTTGGCAAACTCACATTTGCAAAATTTTGACCAAAAATAACTAAAACTTGTCCCAACAATAATGCTATTGACAGGTAACTAACTGCTTCGTAATTGAATAAATCTGATTGTAAAACTTTGGAATATTCATTAAAAAAACTGTATAATAATTGTATGAGATAAAACAGGATAGAACCTTTAATAAAAGAAAAACTAGGCCTTACTTTTGTTAATGTATTTTTCAGAAAAGGTATTAAAATTATTAAATTACAAATTAAGACTGCATATATGAGTGAATGACTTGATTTATCGTAGAAATTATAAATAATTACAAAAACAACCAATACGAATAACTTCAATAGAAAGTTATTTACTTTAGCTGATACATGAGCTTTATTTACTCCAATTAAGAAAGCCCTATAATACCCTATGGAAATTATTAAGAAACAAATTGTAACCAACAGAAAAATATCATTATTATCATCTATGTTTGGTTTCATTAAAATGAAACAAATAGGAAAAAAAACTAAAAAAATAATAACAAAACTATAAAAAAATTGAGAGAATAACTTTTTCTTATCATAGGTCACTTGGAATATTTTGGGGAAATAAAATGAAATCCCAAAAGAGAATATTAACGCAATAGAATTAGCAATACCCATAAAATAATTAAATTCGCCAAATTCAACTACACCTAAAACTTTTGCAGCATAAAATTGTGTAAATAAACCTACTGAAGCACCTAATAAATTATAAATTACACTTGATAGACCTTTTTTGATTATATCCATCAGTTCAAAAATATTTGTTTAATTGATTTTAAAAGTCTTTCAGATGAGTTTCCGTCATAATAATCGTTAAATTTTGTTTTAGTATTAAGAGATTTTGCAAATTTATTTTGTTTTAAAATCATTAATATTTCATTCCAGTTCTCACCTTTTAATTCTTCTAAAGATTCATATTCTATGTATAACTCTCTTGAAAAAGATATGTACTCTTCTAAATCAAAAGGAGCAAGTATAATAGGTTTAGTTGTCAGTTTAAAATCAAAATAAGCACCAGAATAATCAGTAATTAACACATCAACATCCTTCATAAATAAATTTAAATCAGACTCTTGCTCATCCTTAATGTAAATTATCCTTTCACTTTTCAACTTATTAATAAAATGTTTGGATCCATAATGAGGTTTTAAAACCAATAAAGTGTTTGTTTCTTCTAAATACCTTTCCCAAATATTTAAATTAAAACCAAATTGAAAAAAGAGATCAATATCAGCATCATTATCTCTAAAAGTAGGTAAATAAAAAATGATCTTAGGTTTTTTAAATTTAGAATGTAAATACATTAAATATTTACTTTTTTCGCTTTTAAAAAAGACGTCATTTCTTGGATATCCACTTGTAATAACTTGATTTTTCTTGACATCAAATGCTGAACATAAAAAAGCATTAAAAAAGGCTGAAGATGACACAACATAATCATAATCGAATTCATGTAAGAAAGGAAATAGTAATTTAATTAATCTTTGTTTTATACCATATTTATAAAAAATATTATCTAAACCTATTTTTTTCATTGGAGCTCCATGCCAAGTTTGAATTTTAGAAGCCCCATTCATCAATAAAGGATTAATATCATATTTTGTTGAACTAAAAATAAAAAGCTTAGCTCTAATACATATAAATATCCCCTTAAAGCTATTATTCATATAGCATTTAATATTTTGTTGATTCAATTTGTCATAAATATGTCTGTTTCTTGTAATCCAAACAGCTTCTATAGTTTTATCATTAACAGTTACAAACTCAAATAAATCTTTTGCATTATCTGTATATTTTTCACCAAACCAGGCTCCAAAAACCCATAAATTAGGGTTTCTTGGAAAAACTCTTAAAAGATGCCAAAATGGTATATAAATGATGTTAAATATAATTCTTAAAATTGCGGTCATTAATAATTCTATATGTTTATATTGAAATCGTATATATATTTTAAATCTTCTTGATTCAGAACTCTAGGATTATTTTTTAATCTTTCTTTATTGAAGTTTTTAACTGCATTCATAAAACCTATTTTATCAATAGATAACTTAGTAAAGTTTATTTCTATTCCTAGTTCATTAAAAAATCTTATTATCTCAACTTCTAGATTTTTATAATCAACAGATAATATAGCAGATATCTTTTTCAATTGACTTAATACAAACAGATGGCCTCTTGAATCATTATTACTGTCTCTTTCAATATTTTTGTGAAAATAAATAAAAAAAGGTAAAAATAAAGCTACTGCATGCCCGTGGGGTATGCCAAATTCAGTTGTAAAACCATATGAAAGTGCGTGAGGTCCTGTAGTTTTTGTTATGTTTATTGCTTTACCTGCAAAATAAGAAGCTTTAGCTAAATCATCTAGAACATCTTCACCTTCAATTGCCTTCTTTAAATTACCCCAGCTATAACCAATAGCTTTTCGTGAAAACTCAAGAGATTCTTCGTTTGAATTAACACACCAAAAGGACTCAATACCCTGACAAAAAGCATCTAAACCTGAGACAATCATTTGATGCTTAGGTTGGCTTTTTAAAAAAGAATGATCTATTAAAACCATTTCTGGCAATAAATTATTGTCAGCAATTGAATACTTTAACTTATTCGCATATACAACCGCAAAATGTGTGACTTCACTACCAGCACCAGCAGTTGTAGGAATTACTACAAAAGGATGTTTATCTTCTTTATTTAAAACTGAATTGAAAAGACTTGTGAATGGTTTACTTTTTTTATTGAAAAAATTAACAAGTTTAGCAATATCGATTACACTACCACCTCCAACAGCAATTATAAGATCACATCGGTATTTATTAAAAATATCTACACCTTTTTCTACATCTTCTATTTTTGGATTTTCTTCAAAATCGTAAAACCGTGTATAATTATAATTTTTCAAAATAGATTCTAACTTACTTTCTGCTCCACATTTCGAATAAGATTTTTTTCCCGTAACAAGAAAAATACTTTCAGGTTTTTTTTCATTTAAAAAAATCTCAAGATTTTCTATTGCATCTTCACCAAACTCAACAATTTGCCTCATATTATTTAATAAAAGACATAAAGTCAAGTTTATTTTCTTTTGGTGACACTGTTGGCCTTCCAAGATCCTGTCTAGCTCCTTTGTTTACTAAAATCTCTATCAAGCAAGGTCCCTTTTCTTTTTGGAAATTCATGAAAATTTCATCAAAATGATTCAGTTTTTCTATTTTAAAAACTTTAGTATAATTAAATGATTTAGCTATTTTTCCAAAATCGATATCAAAACCAATAGTGGGTTGTCCCCCAACAGAATCGTGTGCTCCATTATTAAATATAATGTGTTTAAAATTTTCTATTTTCAAATCACCTATAATTCCTAAAGAACCTGTATGCATCAATGCAGCTCCATCTCCATCAAAACAATAAACTTTTTTATTTGGTTTTGCTATTGAAATTCCTAATGCAATTTGGTTTGCATGCCCCATACCTCCTACTGTCAAAAAATCTCTGTGATGCCCTTGATTATTTCTTGCCCTGAACTCAAAAAGTTCTCGAGATGTTTTTCCAGTTGTGGCCACAATTATATCTGAATCAGACAACAACTCTGTTGTTTTTATAATTGCTTCTTCTCTGTTTAAATCAAAATTAGTTTTTATTTTAGTTTTAAGAGAATATGGTTCGAATGTTCCCTTTCTTACTAAAATAGCATATGGCTCATTATTTTCTTCAGCTTTCTTTATAGCTCCCGATATCACCTTATCAATATCCTCTGTTTTATCAGAAATAATTACATAAGGTATATCTAAAGTTTTCAATAAAGTTTCACTAACTCCTCCTTGTTTCACATGTTGCGGTTCGTCTTTCACTCCTGGCTCTCCTCTCCAACCAATAACAAGTAACATCGGTATACTATAAACCTTAGGATCAGCTAGAGATAATAATGGATTTATTGTATTCCCAAAACCAGAATTTTGCATATATACCAATGGGGTTTTACTAGTCGCCAAATAATACCCCATTGCAAGGGCAACTGCCCCTCCTTCATTTGCAGAAATTACATGCTTATCGGCTGGTGCATTGTCAGAAATGTGTGAACAAATATCCTTAAGTAATGAATCTGGGACTCCAGTGTAAAAATCTACCCCATTTTGATTCAAGGATTCATAAAATTTTTGTGTATTTATCATATTATTTTGTTCCTGGAATTAATTCTAAAATTTCTTTGATAGACATACAAGTATTGTCTAATTCAGAAGTTCGTTTATTCTTTAAAATTGTTTTTGCAACATTCTGCATGGATGGAAATGAGGCTCTAAGTAGGTGATTAGCATATATTACTATGTTTGCACCCCATTCAATTAACTCTTCCTCTTTGATGTGGTTATAAGAAGATGGTACTACAACTATTGGAGTTGTGGTATTTTTCTCTCTAAAATTTAAACAAAATGATTTTATATCATCGCCACTTTTATCTTTACTGTGAATCATTACGCCGTCTGCTCCTGAATCAACATATGCGTGTGCTCTTTGAATTGCATCTTCTAAAGTATCTCCAAGAATAAAGCTTTCTATTCTTGCAATTATCATAAAATCATCAGTAATCTGAGCGCTTTTACCCATACGTATTTTATGAGTAAAATCTTCGATTGTATCTCTTGTTTGAGGTACTGATGTCCCAAATAAAGAATTCTTTTTTAATCCAGTTTTATCTTCGATTATGATTGCAGAAATACCCAATCTTTCTAAAGTTCTAATTGTGAATTGAAAATGCTCTGGTTTACCTCCTGTATCACCATCGTATATCATTGGTTTAGTGGTAGATTCTAACATGTCGTTTATACCTTGTAGCCTAGTAGTTAAATCCACTTGTTCAATATCTGGTTTTCCTTTAGACGTAGAGTCAGTTAATGAACTTGACCACATGCCATCAAACTCCTCATTTATTCCATTTTCGTTAAGATGTGAAGTTTTTTCAATTATTAGCCCTGTAAGTCCACTATGAGACTCAAGAATTCTTACTATTGATTTAGCATTTATCAACCTTCTTAACTTACTTAATCTTACATTTGGTGTTGTCCCAATATCTTTCAATGATGCATTCAGCATTGTAGAAGAAATGCCGTCAGTATAAGATGGCTCAATAAGTTCTCCACCCCATTCTTTTATGGTCTCAACTACTTTATTTCTAACTTCTGATTGAATTCCAGTCTTCCAATCATCACCGTGAACAACGTAATCTGGCCTAAGCTTCAATAAGTTTTGAGTATAATCTAGTGTGTCTTGAGAAATAACCGCTTGAACACCTTTAATACTTTCAACTGTTTTACTTCTGGTCGCATATGGAAGAAAAGGTAATCTTTTATATGACGCTATTGCTTTATCTGTCAAAACTCCAACTGTTAAGTTACCGAGTTTGGCAGCCTCCTCTATAATATTTAAGTGACCAATATGCAGAATATCTGCACTCATTGCTACATAAACTTTTTTACTTTTCATAATTTTATTATTATTATTTATTTTCTTCTACCTGTTTCACTTGCTTTCTAAGTCCACTCGAAGAGAACCTGTGATCTCTAGTGTTGTAATAGAGCTCAATTCCCTTTTCTTCGCAATAAGCTCTTCCTGTAAATTTCATTTCTTTGTATTCATCCCCAATGATGCGAACATCCAATTTAAAAGAGCGTAAAATATCCTCTAAATCTTGTTCAGATACGTAAGGGACTATTTCATCTACATGTTTGGATCCTTTAAGTTGAATATAACGCTCTATTATAGACTGGGAAGGTCTGTTTTTCTCAGGGCGATCAATCGAAGGGTCTAACTGCAGACCCACAATTAAATAATCACACTCACGTTTTGCTTCTTCCAACATCTTTACATGCCCGGAATGAAACAAATCAAAGGTTGAAAAGGTGATTCCTACTTTCATAATTTATATTTTTATGTTGACTACCACCGGTAGTCATTTATATTGTTTTTTATGATTTTAAGTTTGTTTTGTACTGGTTAAGCTCCATATAAAAAAAGTGAAAAATTAAAGTCT
>Ga0257120_1002106_pt1 | contig 12340 bp, 12 predicted proteins | sample SI106_10metaG_FD_190153 | JGI IMG/M metagenome (GOLD analysis project Ga0257120, IMG submission 190153) | Marine microbial communities from Saanich Inlet, British Columbia, Canada - SI106_10 | ecosystem: Environmental > Aquatic > Marine > Inlet | place: Canada: British Columbia | collected... | reverse complement strand
AGGCGCTTAAAGATAATTTACATCCCTCGCGTATTATTATGGGCAGTGATCATGATCACGCACAGACATTTGCCCATCTTTTGCAAGAAGCCGCCGAAAAGCCCGATATTGAAACGCTCTTTATGCGGTCAACTGAGGCAGAGGCAGTAAAACTCTTTGCCAATACTTATCTTGCCATGCGGGTCTCATTTTTTAATGAGCTCGACAGCTATGCAATGGGCGAGGGGCTTGATACGCGCTCGATTATTGATGGTGTGTCGCTCGATCCGCGTATTGGTTACCATTATAATAATCCGAGCTTCGGCTATGGCGGTTATTGCCTGCCAAAAGACACCAAGCAGTTGCTTGCTAATTATGACAGCGTACCGCAAAACTTGATCCAAGCGATTGTAAACTCAAATAGCACGCGGAAAGATTTTATTGCTGATGAAATTATTGCTAAGCAACCGCAAACCGTTGGTATTTATCGCCTTGCCATGAAGGCGGGCTCGGATAATTTCCGGTCGTCCGCCGTGCAGGGCGTCATGAAGCGTATCAAGGCAAGGGGTATTGAGGTTGTTGTCTATGAACCGCTTTTGGTCGAGACGGAGTTTTTTAACTCAGAAGTGACCCATGAGCTGGATCGTTTCAAAAGCCGCTGCGATGTGATTATCGCAAATCGCATGGTCGATGAATTAAACGATGTGAGCAATAAGGTATTCACGCGGGATTTATTCGGCAGTGACTGATAAAGTTCTCATAACCGGCGCAGCCGGTTTTATCGGCTTTCATCTGAGCCAGAGATTGATGCGTGAGGGCTTCAGTGTCGTCGGCATTGATAACCTCAATGATTATTACGACCCGGCGCTGAAACAAATGCGGTTGGCGGCTTTGCACAAAACGCAAAAAGAAGCGATAGCTGACTTTGAATTCCTTGAAATGGACTTGGCGAACCGCGAGGCGATTACAGATTTGTTTGCAGCCGGTAATTTTGACGTGGTCGTAAACTTGGCGGCGCAGGCGGGCGTGCGCTATTCTTTGGAAAACCCACATGCTTATGCCGATGCCAATCTCACCGGTTTCTTGAATATTCTTGAGGGGTGTCGGCGCAATAGGCCGAAGCATCTGATTTTCGCATCATCCAGTTCAGTCTATGGCATGAATGCCAAGACACCGTTCAGTGTTGACGATAATACGGATTATCCCGTCAGCCTTTATTCGGCGACGAAAAAATCCAATGAGTTGATGGCACATGCCTATGCACACCTATATGAAATTCCAACGACGGGTTTGAGGTTTTTTACCGTCTATGGGCCCTATGGCCGACCGGATATGGCCTATTTCAAATTCACCAAGGCGATTTTGGAAGGTCAGCCCATCGACGTTTATAATAATGGCGTCATGCAGCGCGACTTTACCTATATTGACGACATTATCGAGGGTATTGTGCGCCTCATGCCGAAAACGCCAGATATAAAAAAACCCGATACGTCGAACGCCGAAGCGCCGTTTAAAGTTTATAATATCGGCAATAATAATCCGGTCGAGTTGAGCCGCTTTATCGCGGCGATTGAGGCGGCGACAGGGATTGAGGCCAAGCGTAATAATTTGCCCATGCAGGCGGGCGATGTGCCCATAACTTATGCTGATGTTGATGCGCTCATGGCTGATGTCGGCTTCAAGCCCGACACTTCGATTGAAGAGGGAATTGAACACTTCGTTCATTGGTATCGCGAATATCTCAACTTCACCAATGATATGAGCGCAGTGTCGTGAGCAGGATTATTCCCATTATTCTATCGGGTGGTGCGGGGTCGCGTTTGTGGCCTGTGTCGCGGCGGATGCACCCAAAACCCTTTATGGAAGTGGCGGGCAAGCCGCTTTTGGCGCACGCATTGGAGCGCGCAGCATTTATTGCTGATGAAGCGCTCATCGTGACCAATCAAGACCATTACTATTTGACCGAGAATTTGTTCAAAGAGACACCGAGAGCACCGAAGGTTTCCTATTTACTCGAGCCGAGCGGGCGCAATACCGCGCCCGCCATTGCGCTGGCCGTGCGGCATGTTCAAAAAACCTATGGTGACGACGCTGTGTGTTTGGTGCTGGCGGCAGACCATCTCATCTCTGATGACGCGGCTTTTGAGAAAGCCGTCGGACAAGCGGCGGACGAGGCGCAAGCCGGAAACCTTGTCGTCTTCGGTATCCGCCCGACCGCGCCGGAGACCGGCTATGGCTATTTGGAAGTCGCCGCCGCGGGCGATGGCCCGCAAGCGCTCGAAAGCTTTGTCGATACGCCCGACGCGCTGCTGGTGGTGGACCGCGCCAAGTCGCAAGAGGTCAAGCTGGTGGTGAAAGCTTTGAAAGCCAGCGCGGATGTCGCACTGACCGAATTACCCGCCACTGTGCATCGGCCTTGGGGCACTTATGCCACGCTGAAAACGGAAGACGGCTATCAGGTTAAACGCATCACCGTCGCGCCGGGGCAAAGATTAAGCCTGCAATATCACCACAAGCGCGCCGAGCATTGGCTGGTAACGCAAGGCAAGGCGATTATTCAGGTAGGTGACGAAGAATCTAAAACCGGCCCGGGTGACTATCGCTATATCCCGTTGGGTGAAAAACATAGGCTGACTAATATCGGTGATACTGAGCTTGTGCTCGTTGAGGTGCAGGTCGGGCATTATCTCGGCGAGGACGATATTGTGCGACTTGAGGATGTTTATGGTCGTACTTGAACCTAAAAGGAATGTTTGGTGCGCTGTGAAATATAACGAACATCCCTTATGATCAAACTGTTGATTTTCCCATTCAGGCCTTCAATGTCCTTACGTCTGCTTTGCATGTGATGATATTCAAGAAACATAGCGTGGTTCGACAAAACTTAGGCAATATATATGTCCTAATTAGCTTATTTATTCCAATCCTAAATTTATGGGTCTTTTACGAAGCTTCTAGTGAGTGGATCTCGAGTTTTTTAATTTCCCTATTTATAATTCAAATCCTTCGCAGTTTTACATTTCCGATTTGGAATGAAATCCAGAAGCTGATCGACAGCTTTAAAAACTTTACTCCTGTTTGCAACCTATGTCTGTTTTCTTCGATTGCGACAGCTCTTGATTTCTTCCCAGGCTCATTAGTCTTAGAGATAGCGCCGTTAGTCCTTGTCGCCTTTTTTTTAAAACTGCGGGGTAAAATACGCGAAGCGGAATTGATTATGCAGGCGATACCGGTGTTAGTTTACCTAGCGGTAACAGAGCTCAACTACTCGCTCGGTGTAACCAATTTAGAAATTTTTTTGATGGCTCTTCTTTTTTCTTTTTTACTCTTAATTAAATTTTACGGATACGCCAAAAGAAACGCCGCATACCTTTTAAGATCTTTAAATACTGTTATTTCAGGGATGATGGACGAAGTTTTTGTCGTATCGATTTCTGCAGGAAACATTTTTATCTATAAGCTTCTAAAATCCGTGTTCAGTCTAATCTCTCGATTCCAGTACATGATGAATATGGAAAACTACTATTATTGGGCTGCGTCGAAAAGTTCGCTATCTAGTGCGTCCCAAAATAGAAGACTTCTGAAATATTGGTCTAACAGCTGGTTGCTCGTAGCAGTCATCTTATGGGTTTATCACGCTCTAATTATTATGGGTATTTATTCCATTGAAGAGACTAGTTTTCTAATGTTTCAGATTGCAACCGGCGGAGCAATGCTGTCGTCAACTAAGTTAATTGGCGGGTGGTCGGGCGCGCTTTTCTATTTAAAAGCGTCGAGATCCCAGATACTGAATTATAATTCAGTCTTGGCCTGTTCCCTCGGGTTCGTTTTTCTAGCCTCTGTAAAAAATGATCAACTATTTTTTATTTTGGCTGGAATTTTGAATATGGTTTTTAATCTCTATCTTTATCGATTTTCTCGGGAGTGGTCATATGATCCGTAAGCGCCAGAAGGTTCAAAAGTTACTAAATCTACTATTCAATTGTTTATATTTTAGACGCAATGATGGCGACTTGGTTCTCTATCGAAATTTATATAATGAGAGATACCATTTTCCGGGAATTTCGCATTTTAAATTGTTTAATCTTTTTTTCTTCGGTTTTGAAAATCATTACTTTAACAAATATTTAGTCGTCGACCGGGGCAATTGGAACCCGAATCCTAGAACTATAATTGACTGTGGAGCTTTCGTCGGTGGATTTTCGAATTGTGCCCTTGCGCGTTTTCCTGATGCATCTTTGCTTGCAGTAGAGCCATCAATCAAGAATTTTGAATGTCTTAGCAGTAATGTAAAGAGTCAGAGGGCCATTCTTTTAAATATTGCCCTCGGAGGACGCGACGAAAAGCGAACATTTTACACCACAACTTCCTTTACGGATGACAGTATGTCCGCAAATTCAGAAAATGCTGACGGCGGCTCGTACGATGTGAGTGTGATTACCGTTTCGACCCTAATTAATCGTTATGATATTAATTGTGACACGCTGTTGTTGAAGGTTGAGGCCGAAGGTTTTGAGTTGGAGGTGCTCAACGGGTTGCTTGATAAGCAACCCAAATGGATCGTAATTGATGCGTCCCCCGAGCTTGAGTTTCAGGATTTTTCGAAAGATATAATTATATTGTTAAAGCCTGACTATTATGTTTACCAAAATGGCAAAATGATTTGTGCCACTAGAATCAAATAATTCATCAATTAGTGTCAAACAAGTTAAAAACCTTTAACCATGATACCTGCCTTAAGGTAAGTATTGGAGACAAGCTCCTTAGAGTGTGGTTCGCAAATTTCCAAAATCCTTTAAGCTATAAATGAATAACAGATTTAAAATTATCTCTTTTGGCCTCTTTTTTAATTTTGTTTATTTTCTGGGTGCATTATCCGCTTCTGGCGACAGCCACTTTGAGATTTCCGCAATTTATTTACTTTATGCGGTTTCGATAATATTGGCTGCTACAATCTATATGAAATTCCCCAAACGAGTTCTGGCAAAAAGTATCGAAAAAAAACGGAAAAAGATAGATTTTGCATTTACCTTTATTTTTCCACTTTTTTTCACGTTTTTATGTGTTGTTTTGTACTTCGTATTGCCCCCTGATAAGTGGTTTTCTCCTGGGTTGGAAAAATATCAGAATTATTCCTACCGAAACGGCTTTATGTTCGCTTTTGTTCAGACGGCCGGGCTCGTCGTAGCTGTTGTGCAAAAGTCGAACGTGAAAAGGATCTTTGTCTTAACATCATTTTTTCTGGCAGTTTTTGTAGTTCTCGGGCGCAACCCCTCTGCTACATACATAATTTATTTGCTGATCATCATTGGCAACACAAGGAAGAGATTCTTGTTTCTCCTGTTATGTATGTTTGTTGGAGCAGGATTAGTAAACTCATTTAGAGCTGTTGGCTTGGATTTTGATGGAATTATTGCTCATTTGGTGCGGCACGGATTTATTAGCTACATAGTAAACTCTGCCGAGTTTAGTGTGGGTGCCCGGATATTTAGCGTAGTACAAGACGGAGTATTAAACACTCCTGTGCGCGAGTTAAATTGGTATTATCCAATTTTGGCACCATTCACACTTTTTCCTTTGTCGCTAATTGCAGATCACTTTTTAGACTTGTGGCCTTTATCGCGTTTAATTTCCGACCAATATCACACAACAGGAGGCTTGCCTTTGATGATGGAGGGGTACTACCTCTTTTTCGGGCTAATCGGTGCCTTCGTTTACAGCCTCTTTCACTTAAGTATTATTGCAATCTTTCTTGGAGCGATTAAGAAGCATTTTTCTAATGAAGTCGTTTTAGTAATTTTTCTCTTCATTTTGTTAAATGCAAACAGAATTGAAGCAATTACCTTATGGAATTTCGCGTATACACAAATAGTCATGTTGATGATGCTGAACTGGATATTGATATATGTTTTTCGAGTACGCGCGAATAATTGAAAAGAAAATGTCGGCTCAATTTTTTAGGATGGGACTTGAAAATAATGCCATTTTGACATGCTTATTACCGTCACTAGATCACTGGCGCCGCCAATTGGAAAGTGAATGTTCGACGGAAAAAGAGGTCACAATGGCAAGAAAATGTATACTTGCGAGGAATAACATAATGGTAGATTTATCAGATCTAAAAGAACAAATTTTTGATTTCGACTTTGGCTCTCCAAATTCGCTTCGTTGGTTTATTTCTGGTTTAGACAGCTTAGCTGATAATGCAAGCTACGATAGAGAGTTACGGAGTGCAGCTCATCATCTAGTTTGTGTTTTGAATAACCTTAAAGTCAATTCTTTGTTAACAGACCAGAAACAAACGGTATTTCTCGGTCTCACTACTCCAACGAGGGGCGGAGACTACGTCTATAACATGTGCCAGAGGTACAAGCGGGTTTGGCTAGGTAGGTCGAGAGATATCGATAAATTAATCATAAAACTTGATGAGCTAATGATAATACTCTCCAAATTGCCAAATATTTTTTTGCGAGTATAATTTGACGAAAGTTATATATATTCTGCCACACAACCATGGTTTCAGTGGACGCAGAACCCAGGTCAATACTTTAATCGACAATGTGTTTAGAGAGGACATTCAAGTTGATATCGTCGAATTTAGATCAAGGTCTATCTTTGCAAATTTTATGATACTTATATCACTTCGTCACTATTCACTGATATTTGTTTCAGGATCACGACGGTTCTGCTTATTGTTACCTCTTATTCGAATTTTTTGGAATGGAAAGGGCTTGTTTTACCAGTCCACCTCTCTGGGTTATGATGATCCTGAGACGGTTTATAATTCGTGGAAATTTAAAATTTTATACAGGTTTTATACTCGGCACATAGGGCAACTTCCATTTGCCACCGTCTGCAATCGTAATGCGGTCAGTGTACCTAATTTTGTGAGGTCCTTTGGCTCTAACAAGGCCAGTGAACAATACCCCCAAATAGGGGCTAGTACCTTTGTTATTGTTGGCGCGATCTGCGAGAGAAAGGGGCAACTGCGTGCTTTGAATGAATTAGAAAATTTAGAAGAAATTAGTTATCTGAAAGTGATTGGTCCGGACAAGGGTTTTTATGAATATGACGCAGTCTACATCAAAAAATTTAAAGATTTCATTAGGAGAAAGCCAAATGTCGAATACATGGGGAATCTTACTCACGAACAGCTTTTAAACGAACTGGCTGATGCCGGCTACTTCTTGTGCGCCTCTACACAGGAAGGGGCAAGCAACGCATACCTCGAAGCAATGTCTCTAGGCTTAATACCTGTTGTTCTAGACGATAAATCTGATACGGCACTATTTGACAGGTACGGTTTTCGATATTTACGGATCGGACAAAAAAATCTGAATGCAGAATGCCTGATGGATTTGCGAACAAGAAATATCTCTATAATAGAGAATCTTAACATTAGGTGCGAGACGTTTTATAAGGAGATTTTTTATGAGTAAGGTTGATGATATTTCTGACTTTTTGGCCAAATTGCCAAATGCAGATGCGGTTTTTATTGGCGGTTTAGATAGGTCTGGTACTACGAAAGTTGGAGCAATAATAAGCTCATTGGGTTTCACAGGTATTCAGGAAGTTAGCAGTATTTCAAGCCATTTACTACTTTCCCCGGAGATAAACTCTTTTCCAGAGTTAGTTGACAAAAAAGGTTTAGGACTTGAGGCCTATCATTCGTTTGTGGATTTAGATATTCAAGACAGAATAGAGAAGGTGTCTCATTTTTATTTAAACATTTTCAATAACAAAGGGAAATTTGTTGAGACTAGTCCTAATAATTTGGAGATGTACTACTTTTTGTCCCGAATTGGATTGAAAACGCTATTTGTCTTTCTAAAAAGGGACATTAATGACTTATGGTGTTCATACAAAAAGCTTGATTGGGGGCCGTGTTCCTTCTCAGATTTAACCCGAGAAGTCGAGCGTAAAGCCCTCCAGCTTTCTGGGTTACAAGACAATGATGATGTTTTAGTACTAAGTTATGAGGATATCTCTGTCTTGGAACGCGGGCTTGCAAAGGCAGGTGACATAAAGGAAAAATTTGAGTTAGCTGATTTCACGAAGAAACAGCACAGCCTCGTTTTCCAAAAATTTGACCCTATTAACTATAGACTAAGTATAATTGATCGATATGCAGCGGGGAGAAGTTACATATCATCCTATCCTCGGAAATCCTTCTCTTTTTTAATGGAAATTTTGGTGTTGTTTCTCGACTTAATGCGAATGGTAAGGAAGAGAATATTGCGATTTTTCTCTCGAAAAATATGAAAGGGAATGTGTTATTAAAGTACTATATGTAATTACAGGCCTGGAAATAGGCGGAGCTGAAAAAGCTCTCGTAGACCTGACGCAAGAAGCAGTATTGAAGGGTCATAAAGTGAGTATAATCTCATTAACTCCGGCATGTAGAAAATTCATTAAGCGGTTTGATAATCGGATTGAAATAATAGAAGTCAATTTACTTGGCGCATTAGGCAAGTTTTTGGCCATCCCAAGGTTTGCTAGAATTGTGCGGTTATTCAGCCCCGATGTAATTCACGCTCATATGGTCCATGCAAACGTCTTCGTCTTATTTTGCGCATTTTTCAGAATAGTTAATGTCCCGGTTATTGTCACGGCTCACAGTGTAGATGAAGGTCGTTTGTCCGTTCTCTATAAACTTTTGACTCGTGTATCTTATCATTGCGTCCATATTTCTTCCTTAGGATTAAGACTTTATAATAGTAAAGGTTATTTTCCTCCTGCGAAATCAAGTTTCCTTCCTAACGGAACAGCCATATTCGCCAAATCAGTTAAAGCCACTAAACTTGGTGATCCAGTTAGATTTATCGCGGTTGGCCGCCTTGCTCCTGAGAAAAACTTTGAATTCATGATTAAGGCCATGAAACAACTTAAGATTGAGGGTCACCTTTTTTCCCTTTCAATAATAGGGGATGGTCCTCTCCGTGGTGATCTTGAGAGTTTGATTTCGTCAGAGGGGCTGGCTGATAATGTTCGAATTGAGGGTGTTGTTGACAATGTTCGTGAAATGCTCGAGTTGGGTGACTTTTTTCTTATGTCGTCTCACTTTGAAGGAATGCCTATGTCACTACTTGAAGCTTGCGAGGTTGGATTGCCATCGCTGGTCACAGACGTAGGAAGCTGCAAAGAGATTGCTCATGGACTGCCTAATTGCTACGCCGTTAATCCTGGTGACATGTCTCAGTATTTGACCGCGCTGAATAGTCTTATGACAGTAGAGCAGCGAAGTTATTCCTTGGCGGTACGTGAAGTGCGCAAAAGAGCTGTGGAATTCTATTCCGTTGCTTCATCATTTATGCGTTTAGAAAATTTATACTCAAAAGTTGCTTCGCGAGCTAGAGTCAAGTAACGAATTAGTATGGCAGATAGCAGGAAAAAAATATGTATAATAATAAATGTCGATTGGTTCGCCCTATCTCACTTTAAGCATTATTTATCAACTTTAGTGCTCTCTGGTAGCGATGTTACTCTTTTAACCACTGATACTGGTAAATTTTCGGAGTTATCCGACTTGGGCCTAACATTAGTTGAGCTCGATCTGCATCGCGGTTATTCGGGCCTCATTAGTGAGCTCAAGCAATTTAAATCAATTTTAACGGTTTTACGCGATATAAAGCCTGATGCCCTCGAGTTAATAACTATTAAACCTGTAATCTATGGGGGTCTGTGTGCGAGACTATTGAAACTTAAAGCTACAGTTTTTTACATGTCGGGACTAGGTTCACAATTTACAAGTAGTAATGTGACAGGCAGGGCTAAACGCCTTATTTTCCTAAAACTTTATAGATTTTTAATGGCGGATGCTACGAAGAAAATAATTGTTGAAAACAATGATGATTATAACCTTTTTGTGAAGCAGGTCGGTGTCGATCACAAAAACCTCTATAGATTACAGGGGGTTGGGGTGAATTTGGAAAGGTATTCTCCCCTTCCAAAAAGGCAAAATGAGAAAATTAATGTAGTGATGGTCAGCCGGTTGCTCCACGATAAGGGGGTAATGGAGTTTTATCAGGCAGCAAAAGAAATTACAGCCACACATGATAAGGTTAGTTTTCATCTAGTAGGAGGAGTAGACCCTACAAATCCGGCGAGCCTCAAGAAATCTGAGGCGGACACTTTGAATGACGATCCTGCAATTAAATTACATGGTCAACTTAATGAAATAAATGTGTTTCTGAAAACTCAGGATATTTTTGTGCTACCTTCATACCGAGAGGGGTTTCCTAGGGCAATTATGGAAGCTTCGGCAATGGGAATACCGGTCATTGCAACCGATGTTGTTGGCTGCAGAGATGCCGTGGTTGAAAAATACACGGGTCTTCTATGTCGTCCTAGAGAGTTGGCTGGACTAGTATCCGCGATAGAATTATTAATTATGGATAAAAAGTTGCGGCTTAGGCTGGGCGAAGGCGGTCGGAGGCACGCTCTCAATAATTTCGACGAGCAAATCATTTCCAAAAAACATCTAAAAATCTTTGAAGAAATTTTTGCAGACTAAAAGGCTTAACTGCTAGCAAACCGTCGGCTTACGAGGTTCTCATTGATAATTTTAAGAGTGCATTTTCTGAGCCATATGGGATGTCGATGAGGTTATTGTTTAATAAAGAAAATCACAATTCACTTTTTGATTTTGCCAGGAGTGTCAAATTTGAAAGCTCCTATGTCTCTTTTGAAGCCGCACCTAGAATTAAAAAGGTTAGCTTTTCTTGGCCTATTTAAACTGACTATATGATATCGAAACGAAAAACCTTTTCTGCTTAGAAAACTGAATTAGTAATCATGACAGGTAAAAAATTAGAGATGATGGGTGCTATAAATGGACATACCTAAACAGGCCCCCAAAATTGTTCTGACTGGAGGAAGCGGGTTCTTGGGGCGCCATATTTTGGAAAACGCTAAATTTAGTAATGCTCTGGTAATTGGAAGGTCTTCTCCCGCTAACCATCCATATTTTCAAAAAGTATCTTTCGAAAAAAATGACGAAATGGCTTCCGTTATGGAAAATAAAAATATTGTTGTTCATACCGCTGCGAGGGCCCATGTCATGAATGACACAGTTGAAGATCCTCTTGACGAGTATCGAAGCGTTAATTCGGTTGCAACGCTTAACTTAGCTAAGCAAGCAGCTATCGCCGGCGTCAGAAGATTTATTTATATCAGCAGTATAAAAGTATTGGGCGAAAAAACTGAACCGGGGTGTGCCTTCAAAGCAGATGATCCCTTTAATCCTCAAGACCCCTATAGTGTGTCAAAAATGGAAGCGGAGATAGGGCTTAAGTTAATCGGTGAGGCTTATGGAATGGAAATCGTAATAATCCGGCCGCCTTTGATCTACGGTGGGGGAGTTAAGGGCAATTTCAGGAGCCTCATAAAACTTGTTAAAATGGGCGTTCCTATTCCATTAGGAGCGATTCAAAATAGAAGAAGTTTTGTGAGCGTGGATAACCTGGTTGACTTGATTGTCAGTTGCCTGGATCATGAAAATGCCAAAAGTCAAACATTCTTGGTTAGTGATGGTGATGATATGAGCACACCGTCGTTGTTTGCAAAACTTGCAGAGGCTGGTGGTTATAAGTCTTATATTTTTAGGTTTCCGCCGGTTTTATTGTCGGTTTTTTTTCAAGCTATGGGTAAGGGGGCGGTTTATGACCGACTGATCAGCTCAATGCGGGTTGATATCAGCCACACAAAGTCACGCCTTGGATGGGAACCACCATTAGCGGTTAACGAAGCCATGAGACATTGCTGGTCAGTGGACATTGAAATATAGTTAGGTGGAGCGAATGAACATATTACAGTTAATAGGAAGAGATGAAGCATTATTCAGTGCTGATTTAGATGCTCTGTCAGCGGAATTAAATGATAGGGTTGCGAGATCAAGATTTTTAGTAATCGGTGGGGCTGGATCTATCGGGCAGGCCGTAATGAGGGAAATTTTTAAGCGAAATCCTCGATTGCTGCATGTTGTGGATATTTCGGAAAATAACTTAGTTGAACTCGTCCGAGGCTTGCGAAGCACGTTGGGTTACTCATCAGGTGAGTTTAAGACCTTCGCTGTTGATTGTGGTTCTTTGGAATTTGATGCGATTATGGAGACAGAGGGACCCTATGATTATGTATTCAATTTGTCGGCTTTGAAGCATGTTAGGAGCGAGAAAGACCCTTACACACTAATGCGCATGATTATGGTCAATGTCTTTAACACGATCAAGACCACAAATATGGCTCGTAAAATGGGTGCCAAAAAGTATTTTTGTGTGTCCACTGATAAAGCTGCTAATCCAGTGAATATGATGGGTGCTAGTAAGCGGATAATGGAAATGTTTCTAATGCGTGAGAGTATGAC
>Ga0257120_1002105_pt1 | contig 12340 bp, 7 predicted proteins | sample SI106_10metaG_FD_190153 | JGI IMG/M metagenome (GOLD analysis project Ga0257120, IMG submission 190153) | Marine microbial communities from Saanich Inlet, British Columbia, Canada - SI106_10 | ecosystem: Environmental > Aquatic > Marine > Inlet | place: Canada: British Columbia | collected... | reverse complement strand
GCGCCAAGACTTTGAATCACTAGACCGGTACCACCAACTTGTACCGCACTGGCGGAGCAGCATACTTCGTCTATCTCACTGTAATCGGCTATCACCCTGATAGATACATCGTCGGTCGGCTGCCAAAGCGCCTGGGCGCGTAAATTAAATCGGTCTTTATCGTTAAGATCTTGCAGTCCACTGAGGCTCTTGGTATAGCCATCACGCGTATAATTGCTACCTGAAAGGCTCAGAGCAACGGTGTCTGAGACACCGCCACTAACATAAGCTTTTACCTGACGATGATCATAGTTACCCAGTGACGCTTCAACCTTGGCGTCAAATTCCTGCGTTGGCGCCTTTGTCACAAGACTGATGGCACCCGCCGCGGCATTTTTCCCAAACAGAGTGCTTTGCGGCCCGGCAAGTACTTCAACTCGTTCCAGTCGCGGTAAGTCCATAACTTGTGATTGCGAACGCGGCAGGTAAACCCCATCTATATACATACCGATTGATGATTCTGACCCCACCGCAGAAGCACTAGTAAAACCGCGGACGGTCATTATGCTCGCACCTGCCCTTGAACTAGGTCGCGCCCTGAAGGACGGAACCAAGCTCTGCATGTCAAACAAATCAATTGCGTGGGCTTTATCTAAAACATCGCCAGGTATAACCGAAACAGCTATAGCGGAGTCTCTCAGCGTCTCAGCGCGCTTTGAGGCGGTGACAATAACCTCATCAAGAAAACCATTCTGCTCCTGCGCCCAAACGTTGCCAGCAGAGGTGGCGAGCACAGCAGCAAACAATGCGCTTCGACGGAAAAGTGAATTACTTTTTGAATCATTATTAGTCACGATATTAAACATTGTCAGCCCCTTTAATGCGCCATTTATGGCGTCAATTATTCTTCTTTTTAATGAGAGTTGGCCCCTCACTGGAACGAGCGCGGTGCATGCAAATTTTCTATTATCAACAATGCATCACTGAACACTAGTTAACAAAACATATAATAGTGAAAAGAAAATTGCAAGAGACATTAGGCATTTTTTCTCGTGGTAACTTGCCATATTGTTGTGGAAACGTACCATCAGTTTTTCGAAATACCCAAAACTCAGATACCTATTAGCCTTGGTACAAAGAGTATCTTGAGTGCCACAAGAGGCCTTACCCAGTGCCGCTGGTTATAAAATATAATATTGAGTATTTAGATGGGCCCAATAGAGGTCAGTAGTTGCAACGGCTTAAAAATAAACTGGCTCACTCTTTACTTTTAGTATAGTGTTTATATAATAATAAAACCTAAAAGATGAGGATTAAAGAGAATGAGTACACAACAATCACACCGCGAAGGCAGAATCATTCATGACGCAGACAGTCACATAATCGAATATCCTGGCTGGCTGGAGGGCTATTCCAGCGAATACGTTAAAGCCAACCTGAAGCCCAGCAAATTAACGATGGACAATCCAATATTTAAGCGAATTATCGATCAGGCCGATAAGCGCCTGGCAGGCAATGATCCGGAGCTGACAGAAACATTGAAAACGAACATCTTTGGAGCGCGGGAAAAGCTTAATATGTGGGCAGCCTTCGGCGCGACCAAGAAGGAAGAAAGAAGTGAATCGCTGGATATAATGGGTGTCAGCTCGCAGCTAATCTTTCCCAGCATCGCGATGGCGCGTTTTTCGCGCACCCCTGACATGGACTTAATGTACGGCGGCGCAGACGCATTGAATCGTGGCATGGCAGACTTTTGCGCCGACGATCCTCGCATGCTGGCAGTGGGCCATGTGCCGCTGAACGATCCATTGCGCGCACAGGATTGCCTTAAAAAAGCACTGAAACTTGGTATTCGCTCAATCTGGATCATTGCGGATTCCGTCGAAGGCCGCGCCCCTTCTCATCTGGACTACGACCCTCTCTGGGCGATGATGGAAGAAGCCGGAGTAGCACTCACCCTGCACATCGGTAGCGGGGTAAACATGCCACCCGAGTATATGAATACCGGTGAAGAGCGTGAGCTGAAAGGCAGCCCATTCAATATAGAAAGCACTAAAGCCCATGACATACCTGTATTGCACCACGCCATAGAGCGCTGGCTAACCTGCATGATCTACCATGGTGTTCTGGAGCGCTTTCCGCGCCTCAAAGTCGGCATTATAGAACTGGGTGCTAATTGGCTTCCCACCACTCTCGCGAATTTGGACATTGGCCGTTTTCATCTGGGGAAGTTTGACACCAGCTTAGACAAACTTTCTCTAAAACCATCAGAGTATATTCAGCGGCAGGTTCGCGTCGCTCCCTTGCATATGGAAGATGCCGGCTGGGTTTTACGTAATGTTGGCAAAGACATTCTAATGTTTAACACCGACTACCCTCATCCCGAGGGCGGCAGCGACCCCTTCGGTGACTTTGAGCGTAGCCTCAACGCCGTAGATGCTAGCTCAGAGGAATTGGACAACTTCTACAGCAAGAACTTCGAATATTTAATGGGCCTGTAGTACTTCCCTCATCGCGCGCGGCCAGTTGGACTGGTCGCAGCGCGAATTTACAGTCAGGTTTTAAAGGCCTCTACACCGTTCAAAATAAAACTGACTGTATCCTCAACCATTTTTTTCCGGCTACCACCGTATCTGGCATAGTGCCTGGCGGCTTCGATAGAAGCACCGGATGCCAGGGCGATAACATGACTAGCCTGAGAGGGTGTCAGGTGGTACATCTCTTCCACAGTATTCACCAGAAACTGCCCGGTTTTGCGGACATTATCTTTCTGCCTCTCTTTGGTCACTTCGTGTAGTTCCGGCTGCGCGCCTAAAATATGAGTAATTCCGCCCAGAGATAACTGTTTGAAATTGAGATTTACAAAAAACCTCACGACATCCTCAAAATTGTCTGCTTCAGATAACTCCTCTCTAACGCTAAGGGCATACCGCTCATACTCTCTCGCCCAGAGATCCTGCAACAACACTAGCCGGGTATCGAAGTACTTGTATATCAATGGAATGCTAACCCCCGCTTCGAAAGCCAGAGCGTCCATAGTGAAACCAGAAAAGCCCCTCTTCAAAAGCAGATCTCTGGCAGTATCCAGTAGTTGGTTTCGACGGCCTTCAGGAGAGAGGCGAGTGCGCTTATTGCCACTCATAATTGTGTTTCCTTATTGATGGGGTATTGATAATACACCAACGCGATCTAAGTTAGGGTTAACCCTGCACGATACTACCTAAACCATGGAACTTTCCACTGCTCGGAGATCTCAACCATCAAATCAACACCCACATTAGCTTTTGATTACTCTCAATAAAAGCATCATTCTTACAATCTTTGCATGATCTAACTACTATTGCCCCAAATGTATCAAGTCGATCATTCCGTCTGTTTTAATTAAGATCGATTTACCTTAAAAGTCCGCCTTAGCGAGGTCTTTTGATGAAGCGAATCGAGGCACGTCATAGTTGAACTAACTCGCGGCCGCGGCTTTTAGCGCATATTTGTAAGCCCTTGCGCGTTATTCCTCAGAATCGGTATACCCGATGAAGTCGTGCAATATTAAATATAGGCAAGGAACGAGGAATAGAGTGATAGCAGTCGCGAATAAAACACCCCAGGCTAACGAGATAGCCATTGGAACTACAAAAAATGTCGCAGGGTTTGCAGATATCATTAATGGTACTAGGCCAATAAATGTCGTCAATGAGGTAAGAAATATCGGACGAAAACGTTGTGCTCCGGCTGTCGATACAGCATCTACCATGCCCATACCCTCTTCTCGCAGGCGATTGACAGATACAACAAGCACCAGACTCGCATTCACCACTACACCGCTCAGCGCGATGATGCCCAGAACTGAAAAGAAAACGAGATCAGCCCCCATAATAAAGTGGCCGAAAATTGCACCAATCGCACCAAAAGGGATCACGCTCATAATAATCAACGGTTGGAAATATGACTTGAGCGGGATAGCCAATAACGCAAAAATGATCATCATCGCGATCGGGAACGTGGAAAGCAGCTCACCAAACGACTCTGCTTGCCGCTCACTTTCGCCGCCTACTACTAGCTGCACATCTAACTCGCGCTGCCACTTAGATTGGAATTTACGAATAACCTCACGACGAATCTCATCCGGGACAACAACCGTTCGATCTACGTCACCACGGACAGTAATAATTCTCCGACCATCCTGGCGATTTATACTCGAATAGCTATTACCAAGTGAGAAATGGGCGATGCTTAGGAACGGGACCTCTGCTCCTGAAGGAGTTCTAATCAAAAGCTCCTCCAGATTAGCAAGTGATTGGCGCTCATCCTTCGGATACCGCACCATCACACGAACGTCATCCGAACCGCGTTGAATCCTCTGCGACTCTGCGCCGAAAAATGCCTGCCGTACCTGAGTTGCAATATCATTGAGCGAGAGTCCTAGTGTCTTACCGCGTTCAAGTATTTGGATTTGGACCTCTTGTTTTCCTGCACGGAAGGAATCAGAAACATCGAAAACGCCGGGGTAGCGATTAAGTTCATCGCGCAACTGTGCTGCTGCAATTTTCAGATTTTCTTCGTTGCGACCTGCGAGACGATAGTTGATCGCATCACCCGCAGAAAATGCATCTGATACAAAGGTGAGCTCTAAGGCATCCGGAATGCTGCCCACTTTTTCGCGCCATCGGTTTCGCACCTCTGCAGAGCTAATCTCTCCACGATCGAAAAATGGTGAGAGGTACATTACAACTTCGGCAACTTCGCTGCTACCAGATCCACCACGCCCAGGAGAGCTGGGACCACCGCGAGGTGCCCGACCGCCGATTATCGTGAGAACACTATCAACGACTCTCTCAGTTGAGGCGGGCGCCAGACCATTAGCTTTTAGCTCAATTAATTCCTCTTCGAGCTCCGCGGCTAACTCTATAGCTTTTTCTTCGATTGCATTGACCGCATTCTCGGTAATATAGCCGGGAACTCCTACGGGCATAACTACAGTCCCCCAGACCGTGTCACCCTCAATAGAAGGGAAAAACTGCAGCCCTACTCGACCGCTGAACATAAGCGCAGAGGTGACCAAAATAACTCCAGTGGCGGTTGCCCATGCGGCGTAGCGATACTTTAGTACTTTCTTGAGCGCACGCCTATATCGGTATTCTGCGAAGACCTCCATGGCGTTTGCAATTCGACGTTGCAACACTTGCCAAGCAAGAACTATTCGTGAGCCGTCCCCAAAGTACCCTTCTGTCTTACGATGGGCGATATGACCCGGCAAAATAAGCTGAGATTCAATGAGACTTGCAATGAGACAAAAAACGACGACTCCGCCTATGGTGTTAAAAAATGCACCTAACTGCCCGCCTAACAGCAGAATAGGCAAGAATGCAGCGATGGTGGTCAGAACGCCAAAAACCACCGGCACTGAGATATCTATAGTCCCCTCAATCGCTGCCTCCTCTTTTGAAAATCCTTTCACTTCGAAAGCATGAATACGTTCACCGACAACAATTGCGTCATCGACAATAATTCCGAGCACAAGAATAAAGCCCATCACCGTTAGCGAGCTAATAGTCAGCCCTACTGAAGGGAACAGAGCTAGGGCGCCGGCAATCGCAATAGGTATACCCGCAGCCACCCAAATCGCGAGTTTGAACCTGAGAAATAAAGTAAGGATCAATAATACAAATAGTAAACCGGTATAAGCATTACCTGCTACCGTGGCAATGCGGTCCTCAGTTGAGATGGCTGAGTCGGAGATAATTGCCAAACTCATACCCTGTGGCAAATCAAAATCGCTCGAGGCCATCCATCGTTTAACCTGTTTTGATGAAGTGACGATGTCTTCGTCACCTACTCTGAGTACATCGATAATCGCTGCGTTGACACCGTTCAACCGCGCGTCAAGATACCCCTCTTCAAATCCATCTTTGACCATGGCAATTTGACCAAGGCGCAATTGAGTGCCGTCTGGGTAGGACAGGACCACAATATTTTCATATTCATCCCCGCTGTACACTTGTCCTTTCGTACGAAGCAATATTTCGCCCGATGCGGTGCGAATTGTGCCGCCAGGTAAGTCAAGTGAGGCGCGATCAATCGCGCGGGAAATTTGATCTAACGTTAAATTGTATTGCCTAAGAGTCACCTCTGAAATTTCTATAGAAATTTCAAAAGGCCTGAGATAGGCAATGTTGACGGTAGAAATCCCGTCGAGATCCAGTATGTCATTGCGAATTTTATCAGCTACAAGTTTAAGACCGGTGTCATCTGTATTTGACGATAGCGCAAGAGTCATTACATTGCCGCTTGAGCTAAAGGCTCTAACGAGCGGTCTCTCAGCTTCAGCAGGGAACGTACTTACCGCGTCTATTTTACCCTTCACATCATTCAAGACGCGATTTAGGTCGGCACCGCTTGTTAACTCGATAGTGGCGTCGCAACCCCCTTCTCGCGCGGTGCTAGTGAGGCGATCGATATCTTCTGCACCCTCTAACGCCTCTTCTATACGCAAACAAATAGCTGATTCCGCTTCATCAGGCGTCGCTCCGAGGTAAGCGACGCTGACCTGCACAAGCCCAAAATCAATATCGGGAAATTCTTCCTGGTTAAGATTTAGGTAAGAGACAAAACCTCCAGCTAGGAAGATCATCATCAACAAATTAGTGGCTACGGGGTTTTTAACAAACCAAGTAATGGGAGTTCGCACTGACATTCTCCACGCGCCTGCAGGCGCATCTGCTGCTACCCTAATTGAGTAGTAAAAATTGGGCTAATTGCTTAAATCATCTCGAGGACTGGCCGCACGGACATGCCATCTACAACAGCTTGTATAGGTGAGGTACAGATCTTTTCGCCAGGCACTAGGCCGCCACTGATCAACACACGATCTTGCTCTAGACGAAATATTTCCACCTCGCGGTAATACATTTTGTTGTCGGCATCGACCACAAGCACCTGTGAATTATTGCGAATAACCGAACGCGGCAGGGGAACGATATTTTCTATTCGCTTACCAGCAATGCGTGCTTCGACAAACAGGCCTATAGGTAAAGGTATAGACTCACTCGCGGCATCAGCAGAAGGTTGCTCGATGCGAATGATTGATTGCACCGTATTGCTGTTGGGATCGATAGTCGCCTCGGTGCGCAAGAGTTTGCCCATCCAGGTGTATTCCCTGCCACCGTAGCTTCCGGATAATTCTACCGCTGGCGCCTGAGCCAATTCGAACTCACCGCGAAAGCTGGTGGGAATATCGAGATAACCGAGCTGCCTGATGGCTAATGGAACGCGTACGTCGACGCTGTCGGCATCGAATAACACCGCGATACTCTGGGCACGATTGACAAATTGACCAAGCTCGACATCGCGCGACGCTACCACAGCATTAAAAGGGGCACGCAATATCGACCGTACTGCATCAAGTTCGGACTGCTTTAAAGTGGCATCGGCCTCGGCGAATCGAGCCTTGTTAACCGTAGCGGCACGTTGCGCTTTTTGTAGCTCTACCTCGCTAACCAAATTTTTCTCCGCCAACTCGGTGATGCGAGCAAGATCTGCAACAGCAAATTCTGCCTCGGCAGACGCCTGATCGAAGCTTGCACGACTGCGCGCCACTGCCGTTTCGAAATCAGTCAGCTCTAACCTTACCAACGGCTCGCCGGCCATTACGTAAGCGCCCGCTTCTAACGAAGGTGACACCCAGGCAACAGGGCCTTGAACATTAGAGGAGACGCTCGCCTGCCGCGCCGCTTGCGCCTTGCCCTGCGACTGGATAAACAGCTGCACCGACTCTGCCTGAACCTCTGTGACGCGAACACTGATTGGGATGATTTCTGGCGCCGATTCGGAGACCCGGGTGGGATTACGAATCAATATAACTGCGACAACAATGCTTCCTATAAGAATGCCAATAGGCATCAATACTCGTTTCATGTCTAACTCCTCGACTTCTAATTCCTTTGCAGGCGATGTTCTGTAGAACGCGCCTAGCGTGACATTTTCAATTCGGTTAAGCGCCTGCAAGAGCTTGGGCTACTAACGCGTGCATTCTCAGAAAATGGATATCGGGTGCCGCAGTAATTTCCTCACCATTGACATTCTCGACTCCTATTTGACCAAAATTCGGCCATTACTAAAAGTCCAGACAAAAAAATCGGCCCGAAGGCCGATTATAGAGGGAAACCCTTAAGCTAGAACTTGGCTCCAACGGTGAGTCGATAAGTTCGGTAAGGACCAAGAAATTGGCTAGTAGCTGAACCACCTAACACGGCAAAGGTCGAGCCGCCTACAAAGTATGGATAGTCTTCGTCGGTCGCGTTTTCAACAGCGAAATTCACATTGTAAAGTCCACTTGGTGAGGTTACGCCAGCACGCAAGTTGAGCAAGCCATAAGAGTCAATTGCAAAAGCCTCCCCACCGCCAGGGCTAGAGTTCTTCTCATCCTGCCAGTAGTATTCAGCGCGCACAAAACTATCCCAGCCACTGTCACCGATTTCAAATCCGTAATTACCGATAAATGAAACCGCCCATTCCGGCACGCCCTGGTAATCCGCTCCTTCCAGTGCTGGCTGATCATCGAACTTCTCGTATTTGACATCCAGCCAGGTAAGCGATGCTTCAAGGGTCAGCCCTGCTACAGGAGGTAGGTAGGTGAAGTCCACCTCAAGGCCCTTGGACAGAACCTCGGTGATAGAAATATTTCGGGTTAGTCCCGCAGCGTCGCTGTTAATAGACTGAAGATCTTCTACCGACTGGGTGAACAGAGCGGTATTGATGGACAGGGTTTCGTCCAGGAACCACCCCTTAAAACCGAGCTCCACCAGTGTCGGTATCTCGGGATCTAACACTGGAAGACCACCTTGTTCATTGACAAAATTCAAATTGGCCGACTCTGCAACATCAATACCTGCTCCCTTGTATCCTCGTGAAAGGGTCAGGTATGTATTCACATTTTCGCTGATGTTATAGCGACCAATGATACGACCGGAGAAATCCTGATCATCTATTGTTGTCTCCCCTGTGAAGGCGTCTCCTAAGAACTCTGACTGTGGAAAATTCGGATTGATGGGGGTATATGTGCGAGTGTAGCTTCCCTTCTTCTCTTCATCGGTATAACGCCCTCCCACAATTAATGAGAATCGGTCAGTAACATCCCAGGTAAATTCACCAAACACTGCTGAACTGGTTGTTTCTACTGATCGAACAGCTTGCAACTGTGTGTTAAAGACTCCGAAAGAGCCTAGCTCGACAAAGATGCTGCCATCTGCGTCAACGTCTTCGTTGAAATAAAACAGCCCAGCCACATAACTTACCGAATCTCCCATGTCACCGAACAACCTGAATTCTTGGCTTACTTGTGTCGACTCCGCCTCGGTCCCATTGCGATTATTGATGTCTGTGTTAGACAACTGATCTGCCTCATTGAACTCGTCAATTTCCCAGTCGCGCCAGGAAGTGATAGATGTAAGCTGCGTCCCCCCCTCAAATCCGTAGTTTAATTCCAGCGCCACACCGCTGGCCTCAGACTCCTGATTTATGCGATCATCAAAAATTGCAACATCGCGATTACCTTTACCAGGCTTGATTCCGAACTCATCCAAAGCGGCCTGAAGCTGTATAGCATTTGCAGTGGACGCAAAGGCGATTATAGCGATATCGTCGTTGGACGTGAGGTAAGTGGGCAGACAGCAGGCGTTGTCCTCCTTTACTGTATCCACTGTAAGCAGTGCACTTAGATTGTCTGAGGGCTGAAACAATAACTTTCCTCGCAAAGACCAAGTGTCTTTGTCGTTAACATCATCCTGCCCTGGAAAAGCATTATTCAGCTTACCGTCAGTTACATGACTCGAGCCAGTGAGACGATAAGCCAAGGTATCTTCTATAAGGGGACCCGTGACCGTACCCCGGACCCGTAACTCATTATCGGTACCAAACATGACATCGCTACCGCCTGAAAATTCGAACTCTGGCTTTTTGGTGCGGACATTGACCACTCCGGCAGACGCGTTCTTGCCAAACAAAGTGCCCTGCGGACCCTTAATCACTTCAACGCTCTCTATGTCATATAAATCAAAGAAACCCTGCGCTTCACGGCCCATCACTACACCGTCGATGACCGTCGCCACACTAGACTCAAAACCGTCGCTAAAACTAAAGGTAGATATGCCGCGAATTCTAGTGCCATTGGCACGAGTGGTGTTAGTAGGAGAATAGTCAAAACCAGGCACAAATTTCACGATGTCAGCCATCGAATTAAACCCGGTTTGTTCGAAGAATTCAGCATCCATTACAGATACCGCAACCGGTGTATCAACCAGGCTCTCATTTTGCTTCCTAGCCGTAACCACTACTTCCTCAAGTACAGCAAGACCCTCGGCAATACTGAAATTGGGGGTTAGTAGCATTGAACTGGCCATCGCCAAGCCCAGCGTGGTATGCCTATATTTCATGTATCTATCCTCTTATTTTAGTAGGTAAGTCGCTATCGGTTGTAATACTTATTTGCTGTATCACACAACTATAATTTTTATATTGGAAGATTAGACAATAAAAAAGAAAAGTCAACTACTAAACCATCAATAATGGTACCTCACTGACAAATAAATCCATCTTAAGACCTATAAAATATTACTTATATTATTGTTTTTAAACGATTTTATGAATTACATGTGAATACATTTTTTACTGACTTTTTTTATAATATTGATTAATAATAGATCAAAAATACTACATAACATACCTCATACAGGTAAAATTCCACGATTTCATGATAAAGTACGGCTCTACTAGACGAAACTTATTGTGGTAATTGTGGCATTAGAGAAAAAAACACGCATCAGGCTGACCCCTAATGCTAGAAAATCTATGATTCTGGACCACGCCGCACGGTTGATTACCGCCGAAGGGGTGTCTGCAGTCAACATGGAGCGCCTAGGCAAAGAAGCGGGAGTCAGCAAAGCACTGGTTTACAACTATTACCCCAATGTAACGCTGGTTTTACAAGACTTATTGACACGCGAGTATCGGCACTTGAGAAAATTGCAGTTTGACGCGGCCGAGAGCGGGAAGACCCTAGAACAGATCGTGCGACGTGTGACCCATGTATACCTGGTCTACATAAAGGAACATGGCCCGCTAATCGACAGATTGGCAGCAGAACCTTCGGTTGCAAATAATGGCGACCCAACCGAATATAGTCGTGATTCTGCTGTTGAATATATAGCCAGAATTTTCAGCGAAAACTTCCAAATCGATATGTCCATAGCCCTTCCCGTGGTAGACATATCCTATGGACTTCCGGCAGCAGCGGGCCACTATATAACTAGTCATGATAATGCACTGCAGGAGATTGAAGACATCACAGTCATCATGATTTTAGCCAGCTTGGAAGCCGTAGTCAGCAGGCACAGTACTTCGCTGAAGCTACTACGCAGGCCTGAATCGAGCTAAGCTCTCGCGTCCAGTTTTTCTATCGTAAATAAAAACCTCCTCCAAGGGAGGGGTGAGCCGGCAGTCGATTAAATGACGCGCCTTCCTGTGTTTACCAATCGCGCTGTGGCGATAGCGTCATATCATTTCTACAGTGAATTAATTGGGTACGGCTATAGGGGTAATTACCAAGCATAAGCCTCAGGCGCTTCCCCGGTGGGCGGAAAAATTTCATCTAGCTTATCTAGTGATTCCTGGGTTAAGCGTATATTGGGTACATGCAAAACGGAAACCAACTGCTCAATACTGGCCGGGCCTATAATAGAGGCAGAATTTGCGAGCCCACAGATTGGTTTGAGGTGACTCAAGAACAGGTCAATGTTTTTGCCGACTGTACAATGGATCGCCAGTTTATCCATATAGATCCAGAAGCAGCGGCTAAGTCACCCTTTGGTCGCACTATTGCCCACGGTTTCTTAACCCTGTCCATGCTCGCTTATTTCTCTCAGAGCTTTAGCCTATCAATTGAAGGCAGCTATATGGGTGTCAATAAAGGATTCGATAAGGTTCGCTTTGTCGCGCCGGTGGCTGTAGGTAGCAGAATACGCTGTCATACCACTGTGACTGAGATTATCGAGAAAAAGCCTGGTCAGTATGACTTTAAAATGGCTATCTCACTTGAAATTGAAGGTGGCGATAAGCCCGCCTTGGTTGCTGAATGGCTGAGTGTTCAAATGGTTAACTAGCCTAGTTATTTAAGGATATAAGCTATTATTCCCACTCAATAGTAGAGCTATATTTATCGCAATAAAAACAATAGGTTACAAGCGCTACCAGCAGGTTTATAACTCGTTTGTAAATCAGTCCACTCATTGCGCACATCGCTTATCACTGTGAATCCTCTTCTTTTCAACATGTTAGGCAAATCGCACTTACAGACTTTGTAACGTTGGCT
>Ga0257120_1002103_pt1 | contig 12354 bp, 19 predicted proteins | sample SI106_10metaG_FD_190153 | JGI IMG/M metagenome (GOLD analysis project Ga0257120, IMG submission 190153) | Marine microbial communities from Saanich Inlet, British Columbia, Canada - SI106_10 | ecosystem: Environmental > Aquatic > Marine > Inlet | place: Canada: British Columbia | collected... | reverse complement strand
AAACTCACCTTGAGCTGTGTAGTCTTCACGACCAACGCCACACATGGTTAGACTATCTATCGCTAAGTGATTGATGTCAAGCTCTTGTCCGGCATAGTGTACAAGTCCCAGTACACGCTCCTGCGGAACTTTATCAAGACAATCATAGATGTGACCTACCTCTTTCATTCTCTCCAGCCAACCTAAAGCAAAATCTTTTGATGGCGAGCAACCTGCTGCTTGCGAACACATCCACTGCAAAGTTTCTTCTGGCTTCATCTCCATTGACGCTACCAAACACCTGCGACCTCTAGCCATTAGATAAGTAAAAACATTACTCAGTAAAAGTGTTTTGCCGTGACCATTGATACCTGACCATATCGATAGCTGTCCTTGACCTAATCTCACAGCGCTATGTGTCTTTGACCAAGGCAGTTTATCGCCAACCAAACCAGTACCACCCTCCAATTGCTTCAGCAATCTATCGCCATAAGAGTTGAATGCGCCAATTTCTTGACTCTCTTGCTTCCCAATAAAACCTAGTAACTCTTTATCCGTAATATCAATCTTCTGCATTTCTCTCTCCTTAAACCCATATTGATGGCTCTTGCTGTCTGCTATCGCCTTTCTTGATTGTTAGTACATCCCACTTATCCCTTAACTTCTTCGGACTCAGGATATTTGACTTCCAAAAATCATCGCTATTGGCAAACCTAAATAAACTTAGTATCTCGCTATGAGAACAGTTATCTTTTTCTCTCATCAACCTGATCTCATTAGCCCAAGATTCCATAGCTGGTTTTCGATGCTTTGGATTCAAGGTTAAGATCAAATTGTAGATCGTTTCTGCTGTTTCAAGATCACCATTTTCGTAGTGTAGGTTCTTTTTAGGTTTACTTATAGGTTTGTGTCCCATATTTGGTACTGCTTTTGGGGAAATTTGGGCTACCCCCAGTCCCATATTTGGTACTGCCTCTACTGCAAGGAAATACTGATTACTAGAACCCTCAACTTTGATCCTACTAAGCACTTCTTGATCACTTAAAACTCGCAAAGCTTTCAATACAGTTTTTCTATCTAGCGATGTTTTTCTTGAGATGTAATTCACACTAGGATTACACTGGCCTGTATCACCATTATGACAATCTGATAGGCATAAAAGCACTAACTTCTCAGAGGAAGGCACTTGTATACCCCAAGCCCAGAATGTCGCCTGTGCGCTCATACAGAGCCTCTCAGCGCCATAAACGATGCTAGTTCATCGTTCTTATCTTCTTTTGTCTGCTTCAAACCTTTTTCTCTCCTGCTTTGCGATATATCTAAATGCAATTCGTGATAACCAACGGGCTTTATCCTGCGTTTTATGTGACATTCGTATCCATCGTCAGGAAATAACTCGTGATACTTCATTCCAACGCTATCAATAACTTCATTAGCACCACAACCAGACCAGCACTTAATTAAGACTTTGCCATTTTCTGCTTCATCGATACAAAGAGATGGACTCTTATCATCGTGTGCAGGACATAGAGCAACCCAAGACCTAGTGTGACCTTTTCTAGCCTTAACCTCCTTGGAGTGATTAAGTTTTGACACTAGCTTGTCTGCTGACATACTGTACTCCTTAGCTCCTTAACTAATTTAAACTCCCTGACTCTGGCTTCAGGAACATCTTCTTTCCACTGATAGACAGCCTGGACTTTACAGTTAAAGTATTCAGCTACTTCCATAGGTGAACCAAAGAACTCTACTATCTCTTCGTAACTTACTTTCATATATACCTCCAATTGATGTGAGCGGTGAATGTAATCCAGCTTACATTAAATAGCAAGCGTTTTATTTATTACAAATCGTTAATTGTTTTTTTAAATAAATTAAACTATAGTTCAACCTCAGTTCTGAGGAGGACAATCACATGAATAACATTCCAGACAATCCCGCAAGAGTAGCACCACCAGAGCCACCTAAAGGTTTTTCCATTGATGAAGCTAAGTTTGATTTCTTAGAAAGCTACTTAGATTCAGATGATTCAAACACTCCGTTCCATCAAGTTTTAGAAGATGTTGTTTTTGGAAACGATTATCTTCATGCTTGGTTTCGTAAGCTTTATACAGCAAAAGGTGATGAAGTAGAGTTGGATATGAAAGACCTTTTAAAAGATGTTGTGTCTGACTATGTTGAGGAGAACTTATGAAAGTTAAAAACTTAGCAGAAAATGGTCTTACTGGCTCTGACATTGGTGACGCTATGTCTGCCCTGGCGGAAGCTGGATGGTTTGAGTATGAACTAATGGCGACTATGAGTAACTACATGAAGTCTAACGAATTTGTTAATGGTTATGCGTTTGCAAAACACATGGAGACTTTAGCTTTAGAATTATGGCGAACAGAGCAGAAAGCTATAGCAGAGCGTAACGCTGATAAGGAGTTGCCATTCTAATGACTCCAATAGAAGCAGATTTCAATCCGGTAAATCATGAGCACCGAGGTGTTAGGTACGAGAAGCATTCTAGGAAGTTAAGGTCTGGAACTAATCGCTTTATATCTGATGCAAGTTGCCACAAGTGTGGATCTTACACTAGAGTCTGGGTAAGCAAAGGCAGTACATCTAAGTGCGTAGCTTGTAAACAGGAAGCGCAAAGAAAGGTTATTGCAAAGAAAGAAGTCAAAGCAGGCTATGTAGCTGTAGATGTTGAGAAGCGCAGGGCTATAGAGGCTCACCAGGAAAGAGCAAACGATCACTATAACAATCTTTAAGGAGAGGAAAATGAATAAGTCAGAAAGTATAAGTAGTTTAGCAAAAGCGTTATGTAAAGCTCAGAACGAAATGGGTGGTGCGGTTAAGGATGCAAAAAATCCGTTCTTTAAATCTAATTACGCCGATCTTACAGCGGTCATAAAAGCAATCAAAGAACCGTTTGCTAATAATGGTCTATCTTACTCGCAGTTCCCTGTTACATCTGAGGGCGGTGGTGGAGTAGGTGTTGTAACTGTTTTGATGCACTCTTCAGGCGAATGGCTAGAGTCAGAGTTCTACTTACCCCTAGCCAAGAAAGATCCGCAAGGTGGTGGCTCAGCGATTACCTACGCTAGACGTTATGCTTTACAAGCAATGGCAGGAATTCCGACAGCAGATGACGATGCAGAGGCTGCGATGATGCGGGGAAAGCCCGTTGAGGAGTCAAGAGAAGAGCTATGCGACAAGGCAGTTAAGCGTCACATAGATTCTTTACAGTATATCCGCAGAGTGCTAATCGAGCCTACAGCTGACAATGTAGCGTTAGCTAAAGAAGCCTTTGGCGAGATACCAGAAGAAGATCAACGCGCTATGTGGGTAGCACCAAGCAAGTGTGAAACAGCATTTTTAACAACAGAAGAACGCAGATTAATTAAAGGAGCATAATTATGAAAGAAGAAACTGGCGGTTACATATTAATGATTACAGTTATAGCACTACTTGCAGCATGGGTTACTCATATAATCCACTGTTTAGTCTATGCAAAATACTTACTTCTCATTGCTGGAGGATTTATATTCCCAGTAGGAGTTGTTCACGGTATTGGCATCTGGTTTGGAGTTGGGTGGTAATATGTGGAATTATAGAATTGTGAAAGAAGGCAATGAAATTTCTATTAAAGAAGTGTTTTATGATGCAGATAAAAAGCCTATAATGTACGGGTCTTCTCATCTCGCTGTAGACTTAGAAAGGGAAGAGCCCGTTGAGAATGAAGCGGTTTACATTGCTAACATTTTAACTTGTATGGCAGATGCACTTAACGCACCAATATTAAATGCAGATGATTTTAAAAGAAAAGAAGAAGTTAATAACCCAACTGAAACTATGCACTAGGAGAGAACTATGAGTAATTATGATAACAACAACCGAGGCGCTATCTGGAAAAATGAAGATCGCAAATCAGATAAGCATCCGCAATACAAAGGCAGCATTACTGTTGATGGCGTAGACTACTGGCTAAGTGCCTGGATTGGCAATAAGGATAATCCTAAAGCCCCTGCGTTAAGTTTAAGCGTCCAGGCTAAGGATGAGCAAGCCAAGCCTACTAAAGCTGCTACAACACCAGCAGATGACTTTGATGATGATATGCCTTTCTAGTCATGGCCGCTAAAAAGAAAGCAAAAACTTCACAAGAGCTGCGTAAGGAATCACTCAAGCTTATTCAAAAGCTAGTTAGGCTGATGGAGTCTGATGATAATGGGTACTGTACTTGCGTAACCTGTGGAGTTACAAAGAGGTGGAACGAAGGGATGCAAGGCGGTCACTTTATACCTAAAGGCTCTAGCAGCTATTGGGCTTTAGAGATTGATAACATTCATCCCCAGTGCGCTTATTGTAATCAGTTCGGTATGGCTCATGGTGTTGCTGCTCAGAATTATACAATTTACATGCAAGAACTTTTTGGCAAAGAGTTCGTTGAGCAAATGCTTGCAGACGCAAAGAAGCCGAAGAAGCTTTACGCTGCTGACTATAGAGATATGATCGAAGATTTTAACGAAAGAATACTTAGACAACTAGAGAGAATAGGGCAATGATTTCAGTTATTAGCGTCACCGCAGATGATCCAGTATCACAGAAATGTTTAATGGCAGAGTATTTGCCGGAAGATAAGACTTTAGTTTTAAGTATTGATGGGTACGAACAACCTTACACCTTTACTATAACTGAAAGTGAAACAGCTATCACTATGGGTAAATTCTTATGTGAGTGCGGGATTGACATCGAGGAGCTTGAGGACGAACTTGATTCTCTTCTAACGGATTTATAGGTTTACTTACGACATTGGGGAGTTGAACCTCCTTGGGTAGCGCTGGCCTGCCTTATCCCCAAAGCCAGCCACTAACTAATAAGAGAGAGATTATGACTGATAACGTAAACCATCCAGCACACTACACCAAAGGCGACATAGAGACTATCGACTACATCGTTGATGTTCTTGGCACACAAGGCGCTATAGACTACTGCCACGGCAATGTAATCAAATATACTGGTGGTAGGCTTATGAACAAAGGAAACTGCATAGAGGATGCGCAGAAGGCTATCTGGTACACCAATAAAATGGTTGAGCTGCTAGAAAAGATGTATGAAAAAGACGGTGAGGAGTATTTTAACTACTACACTCGTACTGTTAGTGCCAATCCAGCGATTAAAATAAACTACTAGAGGTAATTATGGGTAAAGGATCAAAGCCAAGACCTATTGAGATAGGCAGAGAAGAGTTTAGTAAGAAGTTTGACGGGATAGACTGGAGCAATACTAAGGAGGGCTCTATAGAAAAGAAAAAAGCCTCTAAGAAGAATGAAAATAAGATTCTTCCCAGAGGCCGTAAAGGTTAAGTTAGATTCTTGTAGATGATAGCCTCTCTTCTTCTCTCTGATCTTTTCTAAGTGTAAGATTAGATTGAATGCCCGACATTATTAACCACTGATTAAGCATTCCCGCAGCTTCATCAGGATTTTTTAATTTAGGCAGGGTGTTTTTATAGGAGGCAAAAGCTGCTGGGTTAGTTATCATCTCTTGGATTAAGGCATCAATAGCTTCTCTTGGAAGCTGCTCTAAATAAGTTTGCATAAGCTTGCTACCAACACCAGCCATAATTAACGGGCTACCAGCAACTCTTTTACCAAAGTTAGCACCCATAACCTTACCTATAGTGCTTAATAGGACTGAGTTTATGTGCTGATCTTTTGTTATTGGTACTGATGATCTATCAAGAACCTTGTCAACATCATCAAAAACACTTCTTATTAACTTTGTCTGCTCTTTCCCAAATACCTTTTCCAAGCTTGGATATAATTTATTACGATTAGCAACCTTAGAAATTGCATTGCTTTCAATTAATCTATCCATAAAAGCTCTTTGCAAGCCAGCAAGCGCTTTTCCTGTTGGATCTTGTGACGCTTCAGTTACAAGGCTTTCTACCGCATCGCCTGGAGCTTTAACTCTCCCAGCAATAATCTTATCGATAACTCTATTAGTGTCAAGTCCTGGAGCTACCCACAAGGCTACAGCGGTATCCTCTAACGCTGCAAGGCTCTCTTTATTTACAATCTCTGCTAACTCTGCCGACTGGCCAGACTCTAGTGCAGCTTCTATTTTTTGTCTTGTTTCTGGGAAGCGTCTTAAAAATGGAGCATTGTTATCAAGAAACTTTTGAGCATCTTTAACTCTTACAGTTGCATCGCTATTAACAGCAGATTTAGCAAAGCTACTTAGAATAACTTGCTCTGTACCTCCAATGATTCCTTTGTCGGCTAACGGGCCAAGACCCATTTCAGCACCAGCTACTTTCAATATTTGATCAGCAGTTTGAGCGCCTCTTTCTTGGCCTACAAGCATCTTGTTGGAAATTATTTGAGATATATCATCCTTTGCATCAAAGAAAGTTTTGTCAAACATTTCGTGCATGTTTCTTGTGAAGTTTGCAGCCTCATCGTAAGCGCTACCTGTAGAGCTTGCCATAATCTCGTCAAGAATTATTGCCTGAAGATCTGAAGCAAGCTTCTTATGAAACCCGCCAGTTTTGCCCTCAAACGCCATTTCTCTAAGTTTTGCTGTTATGGCTGATCGCATATCAATAAGCTCTTTAACGTCAACTTGACCGGCAGGAACTCCACCCAAGCTTTTTGATAAGCCAGGACTTTTTGATGCAAGCTTTTCAAGGTCGCTAATAATCTTATCCATACCTTTAACAGATTCATCTTTTCCTGTTAAGGTACTAAAAGCTTCAGCTCTTGCTTGCTTTAATTTAGTAAGTACTCTTCTAGCATTAACCGTTGCATCGCCAACTTCAGACCATAGGCTTTTCTCTATTGCACTTTGAGCGCCAGTTATGCCATCCATATCTTTCATGAACTCAATATTAGCTGTCTCAAGATTCTCATATTTTGACCCAGCAGAGTTTAAGTTATGCTCTGCAAGGTTCCTAGCCTCAGCAAGTTGCGCGTTAAGGTTAGCTTCAGTAGCGGCAATTCGTGCATTAAAGTAAGCCTGAGTTGATGCCTCCACTCCCTGACCACCAATATCATTTAGAACCGTACCAAAATACTCTAATGAGTCTCTATCAAGCTCATTAAGGGCAAACTTAAAGTTTTTAATATCTAGCCCTTTTTCAAAAGACAAAAGACCTCTATCGCCAGTAAGAGCGCCCAAGCTAACAGGGAACTGCTTTCCAGATGCCAGATACTCTTGAGCAACCTGCAACACTCTCTCAGGATCTGTTGCATGTTTTAATATGCCATCAATAGCCATCCCTACTTGACCATCTGTGCTAACCATTTGATTCAGTATTTCGGTTTGCTGTATTCCTTTTTGCTTAAACCAACCTCTAATGCCTATTGCGCTAGGAAACACAATGGATGCGGCACTCATAGCTAGTGGATCACCATTTGATGCAAGCCCAGCACTTGTTCCTGATATTGCTGATAAGGCTGTCCACTTATACTCTGCCGCAATAGATGCTGGATTAGCTGCCGTTTTAACGAAACCATTGGGAGTGCTTGTTGTAATTTGAGCATTTCTAGCAAGGTCTGCTCTTGATCTTGGTATTAACCGGCCCTGTTTAAGAAACTCAGGAAGTTGCAGTCCTTGTTGTATGGGTATCGAGTTCCTTGCTGCGTTCAGTGAGGCTATGGCTCCGCCAGACACTAAACCAGTACCCGTTAATCCGCTAGTAATAATCTCTATGCCAAATTGATATGGAGCAACTTTTTGACGTTGCGCTTGATTAAGAAAAATTGAATTAGGATCTTGCTTTATTCTTGCTTGAGAATCCTTTTCGCTCATCCTACTTGTATCTAAAGAGAATTCTTGGCCAGCTAATATATCTTCGTCAGCTAAACCTAAATCAATGGCTGTCTGCTTTGTTGCCGCTATTATGTCAGTCGCAAAAGCCATGTGTTTTGATTTGTTGCCAAGACCAAAAAGCTCTGCGGCAATTTCTGATGGGTAGCTCATATAGTAGGGTTCACCTTCAACGCCTGGAAGTTTACTTGCTAGCCAGCCAGAAGCATTAAAAACTAATGGGCCAAGGTCTAAAACAGAAATAATACCTTTTACAGCGGCTTGGTTTAGTGATGCCAAGTAATCAGCAGGTGCTCCAGGAAGTCTCTCAAGGTCTTTTGTTAGGTCGCTTGATTCTTTGTCAGCTACGCCAGATAGCGGGCCACCAAAAGCCGGTGCAGCTGGGACTACGCTAGGTCGATACCCTGCCTGTACTGGGGGAACGCTTGCAGGTAGATCTTGTCCAATGCCAGCCTCAGCTTCAGCTCTATCAATTCCTTGAATAAGAGCTTCTGCGTTTATTAACTGATCTCTTTGATTTATACTTACATCGCCAGACTCTTCAGCGACAACAAACGGATCGTTAGCGTTAAAGTCTTCGCCCATACTGAATCTTGTAGCTGAAGCATTATTTAACCCCGATGTTTCTGAAAGAAAGGGTATAACTTGATCTTCTTCGCGTTTTAAATCATTTGCCATTAGTACATTTCCATCCCGTTATCTTTCATAAATTGTTCTGCATTATAATCTCTAGCACCAGATCTTTCTTTGTATGCTTCAACATAAGCATTAACTACATCTTTAGTGTATAACTTGTTGTTCTGTCCTAATATATAACCTTGATTCTTTAGTGCTGGATCAGCAGGAGGGAACCAAGTTTTAAGAGCGTAGTCAGCATTATTATTTAAGTAATCCTCTTCTCCAAATGTTTCCATATCTTGAGCTTGTAAGGGTAACCCTTTTTGAATATAAGATACCATTGTATCACTTGCGAACTCTAATGATGCTGCGGTTCCAGCCGTAGTACCCATTTCTGGGTTTTTTCTATTATACGCTGAAGCTGTAGTGGCAAGGATTAAAGGTATTCTAGTTGTAACAAATAAATCTTGAACTTGATCTTGCTCTAAACCTAAAGGTATTTTAAAAGCACCTCTAACTATAGGCCACTCAGTATTAGATAAAGGTTTAAAGAATCTTGTCTGAGGCAATGCCAATCTGGTACTTAACTCGTCTACTTTTCGATATAACAACCTAGTTGGGGCTTGCTGGAAAAGGTTATAAACAGGGCCAAGAGTGTCACTTTCAAGGATTGATCCTTCAAGCTTTCCTGAAACATCTTTATAGTTTGGAGAGAATATAACCTCACCAATTGTGTCAACAATATCCTGCTCTGCATCAACGCTGCCAATGAGTTCACTCATCCACTGCTTATCCATTGTGCCTACTTCTAATTTACGCCGGTTAATAGCAGCTCTTCCGCTACCACTTCCCATGCTAAAAGTTACCACCCCCGTTTCAGGATCTCTCATCTCTATCACTTGCCCACCACTACCAGCGGCAAGTCTTCTTTGATCTGCAATCTGAGAGTTGTTAAGCTCAATTTGAGCTAACGCTTCTGGAGTTCCAAGCTTTGTTAGTTGTGCGTTTTCAGCTCTTATGCTTTTAATTGAATCATAAGCTTGAGTAACTTTGTTGCCAGTTACACCAGTAGATTTTTCATAATCTGCTTGTATTTGAGCAGCAAGTGAGTAGTCTTTATTATCTATTGCGTTTTGAATTTGTTGCTGAGCTTTGCCTGCATCTGACATTTGTGAATACTTAGTCTTCTGCGCCGCTACTTCAAGAGCGGCTTTCTTCTCTGCTGCATCAGCTTGCGATTTAGCAATAGCTGCTTGATCTGACCTTTCCTGGCGATCAAGAGCCATTAGGTCTTTAGTAAACCCTAACTCTGTATTAAGGTTAGTCGCCTGCAAACCAAGTGCTGCTTGTTTAGCTTTTGCTGCTTGAGACGCTACATCAAGTTCTCCTTGACGAGCTTGTTGCATACCTTGTACGCCAGCACCTAAAGCGTGACCAATACGCTGAGATAGATCCTGAGTGCCACCGCTAGAAAGTAAAGATAATCCTGCGTTAATGGCAAACTGTCTCTGACCTGCGCCTGGATTCTTAAACGCATCCATGAAGCCTTGACCTTCGTTTAGAAAGCGCTGTCTTGGTCGTTTTGTAATAGCCGTTGTTGACTCCTGCAAAGCTTTTTGTTGAGCTATAGCATTCTGCCTGATCTGCGCTTGCTGGGCAATCAACGCTTCCCTAGAGCCTAAAGCTGGCTGCTGCGGCACTACAGAAGCTACAGGAGCACCTTGAGATGCTTCAAATGCAAGTCGTTCTGCTCTGACTGGATCTACAGCTTGTACTGGCATATCAGCAGGAGCTTGACCAGCACCAGCCATAGCTTGATTAAGTAAAGCTTGAAATTCTAATTCTTCTTGCGTAGCCATATTATACTAATCCCGCTCCTGCAAATTGTTGGTTTAACATACGAAGTTTCTCTTCGTCATCCATTATAAGTCTTTCTTCCTCAAACAAGCCTTTAGGAACAAAAGAAGGTTCGTTACCGCCAGTCATTGCTAACCTTTCTTCTACAGAAGGTGGTGCCGGCATACCTCCGCCTTGCTGAATAGGAGCTGCATATACTGGAGCTTGTTGTGGTTGTTGTTGGCCGCCTAGCATAGACTGTGCGAACTGTGCAGTCTCTAAGGGCTTCTCTTTTGCTACCCCTTTAAACTTATCCAAACCTGTAAGTGGCGCTGCAACTGTAGAGGGAGCAGCACCCAAAGCTGTAGATAATCCTGTAGAAGGAGCTACTAAGCTTGTCGTTGCTGCCGGAGCTGCCACACCTAATGCTTGAGTTGGCACTGCAAGCCCGCTTGCTGCGTTAACAGCTGCTGCTTTGGCCGCTTCTGCCGATGCTGCACCACCTAGCCCGCTAGTAGCTGAGCTTAAAGCAGATTTTGCTGCTGAGCCGCCGAGTCCAGAAGCTGCTGTCGGAGCTGCCGGAGCCAATCCTCCAGTAAGAGCGCCTAATGTCCCACCAAGTAATGCGCCGCGAAGACGATCATCTGGGTTTGTTATTGCGCCAATACCTGCACCTACTAGCATTGGAATTAAAAAAGCTGGCATAATTTATCCTATTAGTAACACCACAGTACGGGTGTAGTTTCTCTTATATCTACATGGACGAAGCTCTTTGCTACGCCTATTCCTGTGAAGCCTAGTTTAACAGCGTGTTCCACAACTGCCATTCTTTGAGCTCCACCTGTTACTTTTATATCTGCTGCAATGCCTTGAGCGTGAGTTCCAGGTTTAGACTTCTTAGCCTCAATACTGTGACTAGGATCTCTATAACCAGAAGTAATGATAAAAGGAAACCCGCAGGCTTCCCTTAGCTCATCTAGCTTTGAAACAAACTTAACATTAATACCGTTAACGCCTGTTTCTTGGCAATCAAAATCTTCTAACTTAAAGTATTTAAACATTAAGACTTCGCTTTAAATATTGTTGGGTTATTTTGCTGACCTGCTGCAAGCTGGTTCATACCTTGACTAGACATATTCGCAAGCATACTGCCACCTTGACCACCTTGAGCGCTTAATCCTGGCTGTGCGCCAAAACCAAAAGCATTAAATTGTGGCCCCATTTGTAGTTGTGGCTGTTGAACTCTAGCCGCTTGCATTTGTTGTAATTGCTGAAGAACTAATGGGTTCATATTCGTTGCTGCTTCGGCTTTTCTTGCAGCCTGCATTGCTTGGAACTTATCAAAGCCACTCATTCCTGCTTGAGTCTGACTGCGATCAGCCATCATTGCGTTAAAGCGGTCTTTGCCAGCGTCCATTCCTTTTTGTGGAGTTGCCATTCCGCTTTTTTTCCACTCACGGAATCCAGCGTCATTAGTTCCGCCAAAAACTTTATCACCCCAACCAGCACCTCTACTTACTTTTTTGCCAGTAGCTTCTTCGTACTCAGCAAGAAGCTCTGCCTCTTCAGGATTTACATTGTTAAAGATTATCTTCGCTTGCATTGCTATTTACCACCTCCGCCAAATAGACCGTAAGCTGCTATTCCAGCGCCCGCTGCTGTAGCTGCGCTATTGCCACCACCACCACCGCCAGAAGTATTACTAATCTGACCAAGGCGAATACCGCTAATGCGGCTACCCAATCGGTCAAGTGCAGTTTCGGGAGCTTCTTGCTCGAATCTAAAGCGCTCTCTATCAGCGTTAATAAGGGCTTGATCGTAAGCACTCTGTTGAGCACCAACGGCAGAGACAGTCCTAGCAGGCGCTAAAAGGCCGCTCTGGACGCTGCCAAGGTTTTGAATGGCATTCTGTTGATTACGCAAGATAGCCTGTGTAGCGGCTCCTGCTGTAGCCTCAGCGGCACTCTGCTCTTGGATACGCTGTCGATCACCGCCAAATGCACCCTGTTGGATAGCTTGACTACCAATAGATGGTAGGATCTGTCCTTGCAGGTTAGCAATCATTGGATTGATTACAGCCTGACTCTGCTCTGATGTAGGATC
>Ga0257120_1002096_pt1 | contig 12392 bp, 14 predicted proteins | sample SI106_10metaG_FD_190153 | JGI IMG/M metagenome (GOLD analysis project Ga0257120, IMG submission 190153) | Marine microbial communities from Saanich Inlet, British Columbia, Canada - SI106_10 | ecosystem: Environmental > Aquatic > Marine > Inlet | place: Canada: British Columbia | collected... | reverse complement strand
TATGCCTGGACTTGATAGTAGTTCTTTCATTTGTTCCAGTGTATCCAGGAGCAAATGGTTGTTTATATTCATGCTATCAGCTTCCAGCTTCTCTGAAGCTTTCAAACATTTTTTCAGTCACGATATCCAGGTCTATAGGATAGCGACCCTGTTCGACTTTAGTCTTTATTTCGTTAACTAATGAGCGATCCACGGGTGGCCCATCGGCGAGTTTAGCAACCTGATCCTTAATTTTAAGGTCTTGGCTGTCTAACTTATTTACTATTTCCTTAGGCGCCAAATCTGAAACTTTTTTGTCAATTTGGACATTCACTTTGTTACTATCGCTAAGCTGTAAGCTCGCATTTGGCACGTTATTGCTAACTGAATTGATCATGGTAAGCACTCCTCTCGAGTCTTATAACGACGAGATTTTAGTTTATGTTAGTTAGTGGCGAAACTTTTTTTTCTGCGATCACTTTGGCTTTTAGTTGTTTCAATGACGATGAGTTTCTGACTAAGACCATGTCACCTACTTTCCCGTCGGATAGCGCTTCACCATAGGTTACAATTTTTACTGCTTTGGAGCCAGATATTATTAGAACAGAGTCATTTTTATTGACTGCGTTTTTTACCAATATGTGCCGAGGTTTTACCACGGTGTCCCTAGACAAATTTATTTTTGCTTTTTGACCGACGATATTGTCGAGCGTCACGTAAGCGCCCCGTGCAGTCCGAGAATCAGCCCATTTCATCACCAAATCAGCTGGTTCAATCACCTTTCCTTTTGGGATATTTAATTTTGTGAACACTATCTGCACAGTATTTGAAAGATTATTATGTCCGAATTGCTCACTTTCTAATGCTCTGTCTTGCGTTCTAAGGGAAATAGACCATCGAGCCGGCTTGCCGCATGACGCTTTAAGCGTGTGCCAGCTACTTGGGTGTTTTTGTGTTATCGATATTTTTTCATTACATGGAAAATAGGCGCGTTTTTCTGAAACCAAAATTTCATTGTATATGCCGTTCTTAGCCAAATAGCTTTGGGCAATCTTTTTGATGTCAGCACCAAAAATCAACCTCTCCTCAGCACAAAGCATTTGAGCGCTCGTAGTAATCAGAAAAACGGTAAATATCTTGATAAATATTTGCATTAGTAACGTTCCAGCAATTTAATGTTTAATCCGTCAAAAGACTTTCCAGTTTTACCCTGTGTAAGTGCGTGCAGAGTTGTTGAAGTATTATTCATCTGCTTAACGGTAAAGTAGTATTGTTGAGTGCCAGACTGTATCGAGCTAAAGATATCATCCGGTGACAGACCATCTTGCAGGCCATAATCGATCTCCAAATTTCCGTTTTTAAGTTTTATTTTCCCAGTAAAATTCATACATTCTAGGTGGTTCAAAGTTTGAGTGATTGACTCCACTGCCAATTTAAAGACCGCCTCCTGAATACTTTCCAAGTCTCGTCGCCTAGAATTGGAGCCGCCAACAAACATACCGCTTTTCTCAATTTCCATCTCTGTTTTGGTTTCTGTTCCATTCAAAGCTTTAGATTTTCGAAATAATTCAGATTTAGCTTTCACCAACAAAACCTTTTTCCGTTGAATAACGTTCGTTGTCTTCACGTCTAGATCTAGTGAAAGTGTAAGCAAATAGTTCGGTATAGACCTTTTAGGTGTATTTTCATTTTCATTTTCATATAGTGAATAGCCCGATGAGGTCGTGGAACGTTCAGAATTATTTTCTTGGAAGTTGAATTTGCGGTTGGCAGCCATCATCGCTCCTATTGTATGCGTTAATGACAGTTCATCGAATCGCACCCAGAATGGCATTGATTTCTTGATGGATAACCCCTGCCATTTAAAAGCCAGGTCAAGGTTATTTGGCTGACGACAGCTAATTTGGGTTTCATTTTGATTTTCTGGCAGAAGTAATATCTTAAGGCGCGCTGAAACCTTATCTCCATGGTCTTTTGTTGACAGCACCCGATAGCCAGCAATTTGTACATTTGATTGTGCAGAGATTTGATCAAATAACACTTTACCATTTTCTACTAGAGAAAAACTATCTAACGATTGAGCACCTGTGTGCAAAACTAACTGCAGTGCGTTGGAAATGGCGCGGGCTTCGTAAACACTATATGGAAGCTCCGCAGTCTTTAGTGCAGTGCCCTCCGACTCGACAACAAAGCGTTCTGCTTGCAGCGTAGTCGAAAGTGCCATTAGCACAAAACAAAAGAGTATTCGAAGGTTGATCATCAAATTATCATACCGCTCACTACAGTAGACTGCGTTTGTACATTCTAATCAGACGATCCACATGAGTTTGACTAATTGATAGCTCCACGGAGTAGGTGTCTTGACCTGACGGTTCAATTTTAACGGTTTCTGCTCCCATTATAGTGCCTCGAACTGCTGCGCTCATTACGTCTGAAGTTAGAATTGCTTCCGCAACGGTTGTTTGGCCGTCTAATTGCACGCCATGGATCTGTTCGGTCAGTACGCGATAAGCATCTAGTCTGGCCGCACGAATTGCCATTAACCTGCGTTGGTTTAAATTTTTTGATTGTTGAACTGCGATTGAAGAGAAGCCAACCGCTTTAATTGTCGGGGCAACGTAAGTTGGAGCGCTTGCAAGTGTACTCTCCGCAAGGATCATTTGGGTGTTTTGAAGGCCAATCCTTTTTGACTTCAAAGTAGCCCTGGAGTGTTGCGAGCTATCTGTTGATGGTAAAAAGGGGATCCCTGATGTGTCACAAGCCGATACGAATACGCTGGCCGCCATGATGCCAATAGTCAGTGGGATAGATGCTGAGCGCATGATGCGTTCCTTTCAATAAAAATCATCGCAGCTAAATAGCAATAACCATGCCAGAACCAAACATCAAAGATTGAACCTCTAATTAGAAATTACCAAGCGCATGATTCTAAGTAAGAAGTATAAGTATGGCACGCTTTGTGCATATTTAAAAAGCTAATGGCTGTTAATGTTCGTTAATCTAGAATTACCGTTTATTATCAGTTTTTTAATTTGTCATTAATTTGACGCAAGTGAGGGATCTACGCATGCAACAGAGCCAGTCCATAGGGTTTTCCGTGGGAGACATTAAAAAAATGTCAGGCTCATTGCTGCCCGTTGGCATACTTGCTTTGGTTGGAATGCTAGTACTGCCATTGCCGGTAATTTTGTTGGACATGTTCTTTGTTTTTAACATCACAATTTCTCTACTCATTTTGATGGTGGCACTGCACACTCATCGTCCACTTGATTTTTCTTCTTTTCCTAATTTATTACTATTAGCAACAGTCTTGAGGCTAGGTTTAAACGTAGCCTCAACAAGGATAGTTTTGTCAGAGGGTCATAATGGGGCTGATGCGGCCGGTAAAGTTATCCAGGCTTTTGGAGAGTTCATTGTGGCGGGCAATTATGCTGTTGGCCTGTTTGTATTTGCTATTCTGGTTATCATTAACCTAGTGGTGATCACAAAAGGTGCTGGGAGGGTGTCCGAAGTTTCAGCAAGGTTCACGCTTGATGCAATGCCAGGAAAACAAATGGCGATTGATGCTGATCTAAATGCTGGAGTCCTGACTCCAGAAGAAGCGACAGATCGTAGGGCTGATGTATCGAAAGAGGCAGATTTTTACGGCTCAATGGACGGCGCCTCAAAGTTTGTAAAAGGCGATGCAATTGCCGGTATACTGATCTTAGCAATTAATGTGATTGGTGGCCTGATAATTGGAATTGCTCAACACGACTTGAACGTTACCCAAGCAGCGGAATTTTATGTTCTGCTTTCAATAGGAGACGGACTGGTAGCACAAATCCCGTCATTGTTACTTTCGATAGCGACAGCCATTATAGTCACGCGTGTGTCTTCGTCAGAAAACATGTCGGAACACATAACCCGTCAGGTGAATCTTTCGGCGGCTTGGCTGCCGACTTCTTTGGTAATGCTTGCATTAGGTTTGGTACCAGGTATGCCTAATATCCTTTTTATTGGCTTTGCTGCAATCACTGGAATTTTTGCGTGGAATTCTCGAAGAAATGAAGTTTCTGCATTATCCGGTGAAGTGATTGCCGAAGGCGGCGAGGATTTAACGGAAGAGGTCGAATTTGGATTAGTAGACGTAAAAGATGCATCAAAGATTTCTGTCAACATTGGTTATGGGCTGGTACCGCTAGTGGATGAAGGAAAAGCAGATAATTTGGTCCCTAAAGTTACTCGCTTGAGGAAGGAAATTTCTAAGGCACTGGGGTTCATCGTTCCGGGGGTGCGAATTCGTGATGATCTAAATTTAGAGGCGTCTCAGTATCAGATAAAGATTGGCCAAAAAATTGTGGCGGATGACCTTATTTATGCGGATAAAAAATTAGCAATAGCCAGCGACAGTACTAACCTCGAGTTATCTGGTCTAAAAGTTAAGGAGCCAGCTTTTGGTGTTGATGCTTATTGGATTGATAAAGAACTTCAGGCCGATGCCGAAGCCAAAGGCTATGTGATTGTTGAGCCTGATGATGTTTTAACAACGCACCTGAACCAGATTGTTAATAGTTATGCATCAGATTTGTTGGGCCAAGAAGAAGTCCAAGAATTATTGGATAATCTGAAGGTATCATATCCTAATTTAGTGGATACAGTAGTTCCAAAAGTGATGCCCCTTAATCAGGTAACTTCAGTCATGAAGTGCATACTTGAGGAAGGCGTACCAATATCTGATCTGAGATTAATTCTTGAAAGCTTAAGCTCAATGAATATCCAGAAGATGGATAGTGATGACATAGCTGAGCGCATCCGCCCTAAGTTGGTGCCGCTGTTAATTCAAAAACTTTTGAAATTCAAGGATACTATTCCGTTAATCACGTTTTCTCCTGAACTTGAACAAATGATTTTGACCACTGTACGGCAAAATCCTGACGAAAAAATGCTTCTTATCGAGGGAACACTTGCTAAAAAAATACTTTCGAACCTTAATGAGGCATCGGAACAGTTCAATAGCGAAGGCAAGCCTGTATTTCTTATTGTTGCGCCGCAAATTCGTAAGCATGTGGCGAGGTTTGTGAGATCCCAGTTGCCGTCAATAAATGTTTTGAGCTTCCTAGAATTGCCTGAGGACCGGAGTGTAGAAATAGCGTTCACAGTTGGAGGTTTAGATGCAATTGAGTAAAGGAAATGTTATTATGTTGGAGTGTTTCTTATGCCAGAACTGAAAATTACTGCTGTTGATACGTCGCTAGCAATGGACGAAGTGGAAAAGAAGCTTGGGCCTGATGCACTTATTTTGTCCACTACACGTCGCGATGGGATGATAGAGATATTGGCTACAAATGAGCCAGAGCAAATAGAGGCTGCGAACTTAAAAGCAAAAGAAAAGGCGATGGCGCGTCGGGAAAGTACGTTATTGTCTAAAGAGCAAATAGATGCTGCGAAATTAAAAGCAAAAGAAAAGGCGACGGCGCGTCGGGAAAGTCCGTTATTATCTGAACTGCCTGCGAGTAACACTGCTGAAAAATTCTCTGAACTCGTTGATGCCGAAGTATCTAAATATGAGAATAAATCAGATAACCAACAGCCAATTGTTTCTATTGATCCAAACCGGTCTGCACTAAGTGATAACAGGTCTGAAAAATCAGATCTTGCTATTGCGTTCGAACAAAAGCTTAGTGAACTACAGTTTTTGGTGGATGGAACGATCGCTCTTGGTCAGCAAAGCGGCACATCATTATCAATTAATGCAAGAATGAAAATGCTTGGCTTCAGTAATAGAACTACAACTAACCTGATAGACAAAAACGAGCCAAATCTTGAATTACATGACTTGATGCGTCAATTCACCAGGCAAATTGTCCAAGGGAAAAGTAAAGATTTTGATGCAAGCCAAATTATTTTGGTGTGTGGTTCTGAGCGATCTGGAAAAACTTTATTATCTAAAAAACTCTCTAAATTTCTGCCAACGCATACAGCTGCACAGAATAGTACGCTTATTTTACAAAATAATAGGGTCATTTCCGACCCTCTTTCAGGTGACTTGAATTCTTTGTTTAAATCTAGTTCGGATGCAAACGTAACTTCACTGTTTAGGAAAAGGCAAGATATTGTCTTAGACGGTAGTAGGTTAATAGTGGATTATGAGGGTCCGATGGATGTTTTGAATTCAGTTATAATGAGGTTAGAATCTCTGGAACATAAGCCTAAGGTGAGCGTGATATATGCACTTGAAGTAGGAAAAAGTTATAATGCAGTACGACAAGCTTTAGAAATTCCGCAAATACCTAACCTGAGTGTAGCGCTCACAAAAATGGATTTGCTTGAAGTTTCAATTTCTGAACTGTCGGCGCTCTATGATTTAGGAAGAAAAATTCAATTTTTCTCTGGTTTGAAGATTTTGGAGGATGGCCTTGATTTTGCGAAAATTTCTGTTGTCGAGGATTTTTTGCTGAACATTGTCGAACAGGAAGGTTTATAACCCAATGGTGAAGTCATTAGCCTTTGTCAGTGGTAAAGGAGGGGTGGGTAAGACCTGTCTTGCCGTAAATTCTGCTATAAATTTGGCTCTCATGGGATTGAAGGTGGCGGTTTTGGATACCGACTTTGGATTATCGAATGCCAATATTTTGATGGGTGTGAAGGCGGATAATACTATTTCTGACTTTTTATCGGGCAGTCACTCATTGGATGACATCATTTGTAATTCCCATAGTGGCGTGAAACTTATTCCAGGCGGTTCTGGTACACTTGAGACATTAAACCTTGATACAGAGCAGCGTTGGAAAATTATTAAATCTCTTGACACGCTGGAGAATGATCTTGATTTCTTGATTGTGGATACGCCTGCTGGCGCTTCAAATTCTAGTATTGAATTTGCTGCAGCTGTAGATCAGGTCGTGCTAACCGTGGTTGGTGAGCCCACTAGTTTTATGGATGCATATGCCTTTTTGAAAGCGTTACACATAGAGAAAGGTGTGAGCCGTTTTTCAATAATTATTAATATGGCAAAAAATGAAACATCTGCATTCAGAGATTTTAAAAGTTTTGAGAAAATAGTACTTAAATTTTTCCCGGTGCAATTAGCATTCGCAGGTTGGATGCCTGGATCAAACGACGTTGTGCAGTCGATTATTGCGCGCAAACCTTTCATACTTGATAAGAAGACCAAAAAACAAGTTGGAAAATGCTTAGATGTAATTACAAATAATCTTCATAAAATCCCAAAGCAAAAGAAGTCCGGCATTCACTTTTTCAGCTCAGAAACTGGATATTAAAAATGTTGAACCCGTATAATACTAAAGTGCCTGCCGACCGTCTGATTGAGAAAAATACAGGGTTAGTTAAAAAGTATGCGTATTTTTACGCTGGTCGGGTTCAAAGGGCCGCTGAAGTTGAGGACCTTTTGCAGGTGGGAATGATGGGTCTAATTGAGGCTGCCCACAATTATGAGAATAGAGAAGGCGTTGCTTTTGAAAGCTATGCTAGAATGCGTATTAAAGGCTCAATCGTGGATTATCTTCGTAAGATATCCAACCTTTGCCGGACGACGGTTAAGCAAAAGCAAAATACTGATAAGGCAAAACGAGTACTGGAACTAAAACTTGGCCGATTTCCTAATGCAGACGAAATTGCTAAAGAATTAAAAATTACATCAGCAGAGTTTTCACGTTGGGAACAAAATTTTGCGGCAAACCAGAACCAGAGTATTGATGAGGTTACAGAGGTATACGGTGACTTTATTCTTTCTGTGGAGCCAAATGTTGAAGATAAAATATTCAATGGCGAGCTTAAGAAATATTTACGACAAGCCATTGGCCAATTAAACAAACAACAAATTTTAGTTATCGAGCTTTACTACGTCAAAGAATTGAATGTTTATGAAATTGCAGAAATTCTTTCTGTTAGTACTGGTCGAGTGTCTCAGATTAAATCTGCAGCGATAGCTGTACTGCGTGAAAAAATCGAATTGGAACTAGTTTGATGGCGGTTCTTCCCCTGAGCGCAATTTTTGAAGAATTGCAATTAACTGTCACAAGCGCAGAGGTTGTTTTACCGAGTCTGAAAAATGATTCAGAAATAATGCTTTCATGTGAAATATCGTCATTACCGACACATAACTGTAGTATGGTTTTTAGGAAGTCAGATTTAAATGTGGCTGTGATTGGACAAATGAGTTTCCGCTCTATCCGACCTTTAGTTTCGGCAGAAATGGTTTTGAATTTTACAAATTTTGAAAAATTAGAAAAATTATGCAGCGGCGGAGAACCCATTCGGCCAATAACTTTATACTTAAAAGTTAAAAAAAGTAGACAAATCAAACATGGAGAAGTAGTGATTAAAAACGACGACTTTGACTTAGATATTGTTGATATGTCTTGGCGGCGTCCGTTATTTTAGTTACATTTTGAAGCTTTTTAACGAACATTTATAGATTATCTTCTCTCCACTGCGCGTTTCGATCGCAATTTTTTTATCCAAGTTTATTTTATATTTTGATATCTGGTTCTCAAAATGTAAGTTTTCTCCATCCAGGGTTTTTATTTTAAATGTTGTGACTTTTTCATTGGATTTTTCAAAACGGACCAACACATCTAGCTTCAATTTTTCATAAGTAATTTGGAAACTACCCTCATTGTTCATGCAGCTTATCAAATTACTTTCGAAACGCGTATTTTGCATCATAAAAAAAAATACACTCGCGAGCCCAGCTAGGGTCAGTAATATAAATGTTACGTCTTTGCGTATCATTCAATATACTCTGCTTTTTTATCTGATACTAATTTTGCGGCATCATCCTTGTTAACGGCAACGACCATGTCTTTTATCAACTTTACACCATTATGGGTCGTTGTTTTACTTACCTTTATTTGGACATCGCCATTGTCGTCTTCGTCTTCGTCTTCGTCTTCGTCTTCGTCTTCGTCTTCGTCGTCGTCAAACAGACCACTAAGTTGAGTTGAATCGTCGTCTTCGATGCCGGAAAAAATATTTGTATTTTCCAATTCATTCAGTGAATACACGAATGGTTCGTGCATCATGGCATAAACCTTGTTTCGGATAATCCAACTTTTAGCAGATAGTAAAGCGAGCCGCTTGGCCCGATCTTTTTCCGTTGCCAAAGAGTTCTTTATTTCATCGAGAGCTTGATCAAAGGAGTGGTCTCCAAATTCAATTAAGATTGCGTTCCGTGCCTTTAGCATTTCCGATGAGAGTGATTTATCGTTTTCTGCGGTCATCCTAGATCTCCTCTGATTAGTTGGCACACTCCTTGCAACATTCACACCAAACGTAACATTGCAAGTGGTCATCGTAAAATGAAGTCGATAGCAAATCATATACAGACCCATGCCGACGCTCTAAATCTGCGCGCTAAGAGAAATGAAATTTTGGCATCCAACATTGTCAACGCTGCGACACCCAATTTCAAGGCGAGAGATATTGACTTTAATGAGGCTCTGCGGGCTCGAATGGATGTTGGACCTGTAAATGTTTCAAATGAACGTCATTTTAAATTCTACACTGGAAGTGGAGATGAGGCGGCCCAATTTCGACAATCAATAAATCCTTCTGTTGATGGCAACACTGTAGAGCTCCACGTTGAGCAGATGCAGTTTTCTGAAAATGTAATGCGATACCAAACCTCTTTAGAATTTTTAAATAGAAAATTCAGTGGGTTAATATCAGCCATTAAAGGGGAATAAGTTGTCGGATATTAAAAACATTTTTGACGTAGCAAGTAGGGGCATGTCCGCACAAATGGTCCGCCTTAATACAGTTGCGAGTAATCTAGCGAACGCAAGAACTGTCGCGTCGTCTGATGCGGAGGCTTACAAGGCTGTGAAAGCGGTCTTTAAAACAGTCTACGCAGATGACGTCCAAAAAACCGGTGTATCTTCAGTAGACGTAGATGAAATTATTACAGTCGATCGGCCCGCTGAAAAGTCATATCAGCCTGGGCATCCTAAGGCAGATAAAGACGGGTTCATATATACTGCAGCAGTGAATGTAGATGAAGAATTAGTAGAGATGCTAGAGGCGTCTCGGCAATATGAAAACAACGTAGAAATGGTCACAACTTTACGTGGCTTGATGATGCGAACTATTAGCATGGGTAAGTGAGGTAAGAAACATTATGTCGTCAATTGATCCGTCTGCAGCTCAAACTGCACTCTTCGAAAAATTAGGAATATCTACAAACAAAGACGTTAATAAAGCTGGCTCTGATAGGTTAGGGCAGTCCGATTTTCTAAAGCTGATGACCACTCAGTTGCAAAATCAGGACCCGTTTGCTCCAATGGATAATGGCGATTTTATTGCTCAAATGGCGCAATTTTCCACAGTGACAGGCATTGAAGAAGTTAATCAGTCGTTGAAAAATCTTGCGGATAAGTTTGACCAGGGTCGTATTGCAACTGCTACAAACCTGTTAGGTCACTCGGTCTTGGTTCCAGGGAACATATCAAGGCCCGATGAGAATGGTGAAGTGCATGGTGTATTAGACTTACCGCAGGCGACAAGCATGGCCAGGGTTGTGATAAGCGACGCTGACAGTGGAGAAGAACTTAATGTCATGGAGTTAGGTCCACAGGCCGCTGGTTTGGTTGGTTTTTCGTGGAAAAACATTCCTGAAGAAATCCAGAATTCCAATCGCCGCATTCAAATTAACGCCACCATAAATTTTGGTGAGGGCCCACAGGAATTGAATCCATCTGTTTATGCACGAGTGTTGTCCGCTTCTATAGGGTCTGGGAATGCCGAACGTGTTCTCATCGATGTTGAAGACTTTGGCGAAATGGACGTCAGTAACGCCGTTAACTTTAGATAAGCTAACAACCACGGAGCAGTTTGCTCCAAAAATAATAAGTTGGTTTATTTTGGCATGTATCTTGCAAAGAGTACCAACAAGAATTGAACTAAGTTTCTGCAAGGAGTGACTTGATGTCGTTTTATACCGCACTTACCGGCCTCAAAGGCGCACAGACCGATATTTCTACAACCTCGAACAATATCGCTAACGTTGGCTCAAATGGCTTTAAAAAAAGCCGGGCAGAATTTGGTGATATTTATGGGTCTACTCCCCTGCAGGCTAAGTCAGTTGGTGTCGGTACGCTAACAAAGTCGATTACCCAACAATTTTCGCAAGGTAACATAGCTGCGTCTTCCAACTCATTGGATATGGCAATTTCGGGGCAAGGATTTTTTGCATTGCAAGCTGGTGGTAACGCACAGCAAACTGTCTACACAAGAAATGGTGCATTCAACGTCGATGATACCGGTTTTATTGTTGATAGTAATGGTCAGTTCTTGTTGGGTTATCCAGTTGATGATGACGGTGCGGTTTCAGATAAGACACTTGCCGGGGCGAACAAACTGCAACTTAAATCTGAATATGGTGCACCAAAGCAGACTAGTGAAATATCAATGGGCGTGAATCTCGCGTCTGACACTCCGGTACTGCCCGCAGATAACATTTTTGATGCAAATGATCCTGATACGTATTCTGCTAATTCTTCAGTCACTATCTTCGATAGTGCTGGCAATCCTCAGTCTGCAACTGTTTTCTACCTAAAAACACAAAACCCAACTGATGCAGATCCTACATTCAAGTATGATACGAAAATGATTGTGGATGGCTTGGAAATTACCCCGCAACTTACACGCGCGGTTGATCCTCAAGAAGCTGCTCTGTTTATCGACAAGTTTGGTCAACAGACGACTGTGCCCCAGAATCCAGCATATATTTTAGAGGGTAAAGGGTTCCCGCTCTACAAGGCGGATGATCTTGGAGCACCCGTTGAGTCGACGCCTGCGAAGCTTGTTTCAACAGGGATCGAAACTATTTTGGGAGAGGGCAGAAGTGTTACAATCGTGACAGATCCACTCTTGTTTAAATCGACCAACGAGTATGCGGCTCTCACTGGCGCGCCTGAGACAGGGTCGACGTTTTGGGGGAAAGATTTCCTGTTAATTGATATTGATGCGAGTGGTCCTGTTTCCATCAACATTCCTCCTGGCACCTACAACGGCACACAATTGGCTGCTGCAGTAGAAATTGCTACTAAAAATGCATTTGGTGATGACAAAAAAATCCTACTTGAAAATAATGTTGATAATAAATTCAGCATCGATTTGAAGGTTACTTCTGGTGACGGTTTGTCTACTGGCCTTCCGACGCCAATTGAGGTGGATTTGCATTTAGATTCTATTGTAACCGATGAACCCGAACTTGGCATGACTAGAGAAACTTTCTTAAGCCACGCGCAGGTGCGGATGAACGATACAATGAATGAGTATATTCAAGCTGCTGGCACGGCGACGGGTGTTATTCCTGGCGCTGGTGCGGGTGTGAATGCTACTAGGGTGGCTGATTTAAACGTTGATGGTAAACTTTTTAAGAAATTGGTTGGTAGCGAGATTTCTAAAAC
>Ga0257120_1002092_pt1 | contig 12401 bp, 12 predicted proteins | sample SI106_10metaG_FD_190153 | JGI IMG/M metagenome (GOLD analysis project Ga0257120, IMG submission 190153) | Marine microbial communities from Saanich Inlet, British Columbia, Canada - SI106_10 | ecosystem: Environmental > Aquatic > Marine > Inlet | place: Canada: British Columbia | collected... | reverse complement strand
GGTAGCGAGCTATTTAAAGAAGACTACATTAAGTTTGATGATGAGGAGCCCAACGGTGGTGAGTATTATATTGCTGTCGATTTGGCAGGATTTGCAGATGTACAGAAAGTCACGACCAAGACTAAACGCTTGGATCAGACGGCTATCTCTGTTGTTAAAGCGAGTGATAATGGCTGGTGGGTTGCTAATATCATACATGGCCGTTGGGGCGTCGAAGAGACTGCCAGAAGAATCTTTGAAGCAGTCAGAGACTACAAGCCAGTAGCTGTTGGTATTGAGAAAGGAGCGTTAAAGAACGCTGTATTCCCGTACCTCAATGATCAGATGAAGAAGAACCAAAGATTCTTCCGTATTGAAGAGCTTACTCACGGTAACAAGAAGAAGACGGATCGTATCGTATGGGCGCTGCAAGGCCGCTTTGAACACGGTACAATAACACTTAACAAGGGCAGTTGGAATAGTCAGTTCCTAGATGAACTCTTCCAGTTCCCTAACCAGTTAGTCCACGATGACTTAATAGATTCCTTGGCGTATGTAGATCAGTTAGCTAAGATTGCTTACGCTTTTGACTATGAAGAAGATGACTATCAATTTTTAGATAAATACTCAGGGTATTAACTATGGATTTTGAAAAGAACGAACATTTCTCGATTGAGCAAGATGTTGAAGGATGGGTAATGGAGAAGTGTCAGGAGTGGCGTGATCACTTTGACTCTAACTATTCAGAAACCTTTGATGAGTATTATCGCCTATGGCGTGGACAGTGGGCTTCCGGTGACAGTACTCGTGAGTCAGAGCGTTCTAAGATTGTCTCTCCTGCGCTACAACAGGCTGTTGAGTCATCCGTAGCTGAGCTAGAGGAAGCAACCTTTGGCCGTGGTAAGTGGTTTGATCTTAAAGATGATCTACATGATGGTGACAACGGTGACATTGTGATGCTACGTGAGCATCTATATGCTGACTTTAAGCGTGACAAGATACGTAAAGGTGTTGCAGAGTGTATCCTAAACGCCGCTGTGTTTGGCACAGGCATTGCTGAGATAGTAATGACTGAGGAAAAGGAACAAGCTCCAGCTACTCAGCCTATCATGGGTGGAGAACTACAGGCCGTTGGTGTTACTATACGTGACCGTACCTCTGTAAAGCTTAAGCCTATTATGCCACAGAACTTCCTTATTGATCCTGTTGCTACTTCCGTTGAGGAAGCACTAGGCGTTGCTGTAGATGAGTTTGTATCTCGACATGTCGTTGAGCAGCTACAGGAGCAAGGTGTCTACCGTGATGTAGATATTGAGGAAGCTGCGCCTGACTTAGACATTGAGCCAGATCAAGAGCTAACTGTCTTTGCTGACAATAAGGTGCGCTTGACTAAGTATTATGGTCTTGTTCCTCGTCACCTTCTTGATGAAGCTATGTTGGAGGAAGCAGATGAAGTACTTGCTGAACTAGTAGATGGTGAAGAAGAAGATAAATCCTACTATGTGGAAGCTATTATTGTCATTGCTAATAACGGTACTCTCCTTAAGGCTGAGAAGAACCCGTACATGATGCAGGATCGTCCTGTTGTCTGTTTCCCTTGGGATGTCGTTCCTAGCCGCTTTTGGGGCAGAGGAGTATGTGAGAAAGGCTATAACAGCCAGAAGGCGTTAGACGCGGAATTACGAGCTCGTATTGATGCTCTTGCTCTCACTATCCACCCAATGCTGGCAATGGATGCTTCACGGATGCCTAGAGGCGCTAAGCCAGAGGTAAGACCGGGAAAAGTTATCCTTACCAACGGTGATCCACGAGAGATCCTACAGCCATTTAACTTTGGTAATGTCAGTCAAATTAGCTTTGCACAGGCCGATGCTCTACAACGCATGGTACAGACCGCTACAGGCGCTATAGACTCAGCCGGTACGTCAGGGTCTATTAACGGCGATGCGACCGCTGCGGGCATCTCTATGAGCTTAGGGGCGATCATTAAGCGTCACAAGCGCACATTGATCAACTTCCAAGAGTCTTTCCTTATTCCTTTCGTTACAAAGGCTGCACACCGCTATATGCAGTTTGAGCCTGAGATGTATCCTGTTGCTGACTACAAGTTTGAAACATCTAGCTCTTTGGGCATTATTGCTCGTGAGTATGAAGTTACACAGCTTGTACAGTTGCTGCAAACCATGTCTCCAGACACGCCTATGTACCCACAGTTGGTACAATCAATTATTGATAACATGAACTTGGCTAATCGTGAAGAGCTTATTGCTTCCCTTAAGCAAGCTAATGAGCCTAACCCAGAAGCACAGCAAGCACAGCAGGCTTCTCAGCAAGCAGCTATGGCTCTACAGGCTTCACAGGCTGCTGCTCTTAACGGACAGGCACAAGAGTCCGCAGCACGAGCGCAGAAGCTTACAATGGAAGCTCAGGCTATCCCACAGGAGCTTGAAATCGACCGAATTAAGGCCGTAACGACCAATTTACAGGCTGGAACAGCGGATGATAAAGAGTTTGAGAGACGTATTAAGATGTCCAAAGAGATGCTAAAAGAGCGTGAAATAGCGGTAAAAGAGGGCAATACAGCCCCTCCAGCGCCTGCACAGCCAGTAGCTCCACAGCAGCCACAACCACCACAAGGACAATTTCCACAATGATATTAACAGGTAAGATGTTTGAAGACGCGCTTGCGCAGATTAACGAAGCCTTTGCTGAAGTAAATAAAAAGGTTGACAAACTACAAACAGAGGTAAAGACCCTGACACAGGAGAAAGCCAATGGCAACGCCAAGAAAGGGCAAAGCAAAGGTTAAGGTAACCTCTAGCGGCAAGAAGGTAAGCTACGGGCAGGCGGGTAAGGCTAAAGACGGAGGTTCCCGTGTAAGAGCGGGGACTGCCAAAGGTGACAGTTACTGCGCTAGAAGCTTAGGTATTAAGAAGGGCTTACCCAAAGCTAAACAAAACGACCCTAACACTCCCAATAACCTTTCCCGTAAGCGGTGGAAGTGTTCAGGTGCTAAATCTAAAAAGTGAGGTGTTAAATGAAGTGTTCATCATGTGGTAGTAGCCATACAAAGAAAGGCAACAAGATGCCTATTAGAGGCCAGCGGTCTGTAAAGAACAAGACATCTACAGCTAAGAAGAAAAACAAGAAATAACTCTTGACTTTGACTCTAAAATATGCTATACTATACCTTAGTATACTTTACTATTATTTAAACATTAACTTAAACTGTCCTAAAGGATAAACAGTATGATTGATAAAGAACTAGAAACCTACTACCGTGCTTACCGTGATATGTTCATGTCCGATGGCTGGAAGCAGCTCCAAGAAGACCTGATGTCAAACGCTAATATTATTAATTCGGTAGAGGCTTGTAAAGACGGTAATGATTTGTCTTTCCGCAAGGGCCAATTGGCTATTATAGGGAACATTGTAAATCTTGAGCAACAGATTACCCTTGCTGAAGAACAAGCAAATGAAGAAGATGAAGTAGAAGAAGAAGAAGCTGCTTAATGCGTCTTCTTTTTGACTTTGAGTGTGAAGGAGGGCATATCGAGGAACACTTTGTATCCGCAGATACTAGGGAAGCAGAGTGTCCTCACTGCCACAAACCTTCACAAAGAATTCAATCACCTGTTCGCTCAGCTCTTGATCCTATATCCGGTGACTTTAAAAAAGCTACTGGTAAATGGATGAGGAACCGCGAGCAGAAGTTGAAGCAAGAACGTAAAGCCAACTCTTAACCCAAGAAGCTTTACATAATACACCTCCATAATGATTTGATCACGGAGTTTAATAATGGCGACATTATACGACGAGCGTCCAGAGGACGATGAAGCAGTAGACAACATAGAGCAAGAACAAGAAGTAACCGAACATCAGGAACCTGTTGAACAGGAGACTCCTGAAGAGGAAGAAATCCCTGAGAAGTACCAAGGAAAGAGCGTTACAGATATTGTAAGGATGCACCAAGAGGCTGAGAAGCTTTTAGGTAGACAAAGCTCAGAAGTAGGGGAGTTACGTTCAGTTGTTGATAGCTACATCCAGACACAACTCGACACCACAACAGCAACACCAGAAGAACCCGAAGAAGAAGTAGATTTTTTCTCTGATCCCGACAAGGCAGTCGCGAGAGCTATTAAGAATCATCCTTCCATTAAAGCTGCGGAAGCGCAGACACAACAATACGCGAAGTCTAACGCGATGTCAGCACTGCAACAACGTCATCCCGACATGCAGGACATCTTACAGGACAACAAGTTTGTTGAGTGGATCAAAGGATCAAAGATTCGTACACAGCTCTTTGCTCAGGCAGACAGGCAGTATGATCACGAGGCAGCAGATGAACTTTTCACTAACTGGAAGGAACGTCAGCAAGCTGTAGGGAACGCAGTTGCAAACGATAAGGGCAATAGAAAGACCGCTCTTAAAGCTGCATCTACGGGTAGCGCACGAGGAAGTGGCGAACCGGTTTCCAAAAAGATCTATAGACGTTCGGACATTATTAAACTAATGCAGGACGATCCAGATCGGTACTTGGCTTTATCTCCGGAAATTGAGAGAGCTTATGCTGAGAAGAGAGTCCGTTAATTAAATCTTTTAAGGACTATGTATTATGGCAACTTCAGTATATCCCAATATGGGCGGAGCAGTAACCAACACAAGCGCAGCTAAGTTTATTCCAGAAATTTGGAGTGACGAAGTTATTGCCGCATACAAGAGCAATCTTGTACTGGCTAACCTTGTTAAAAAAATGAGCATGACTGGTAAGAAAGGTGACGTTATTCACGTCCCTAAGCCTACCCGCGGTGTTGCTTCCGCTAAAGCGGCTGGTACCGCTGTAACTATCCAGAACTCTGTTGAGTCAGAAGTTCTGATTAACATCAACAAGCACTTCGAGTTCTCTCGTTTGATCGAAGACATTACCGAAGTACAGGCTCTTGCTTCTCTTCGTCAGTTCTACACTGGTGATGCAGGCTATGGTCTGGCTAAGCAGGTTGACAACGACTTGTTTGACCTTGGTAAGTCTTTCGGTGATGGCAATGGCAGTTCTTTTGTCAACAGCGGTTCCTTCCAGATCAACACCGTTACTGGCGTTTTGGAAGCATTTGATGCTGACGGCGCTGCTGATGTTGGTGACTTTTCCGATGATGCGTTTCGTGCATTGATTCAGAAGATGGATGATGCCGATGTACCTATGGACAACCGTAGCTTCATCGTACCTCCTTCGCTCCGCAACGCTATCATGGGTATTGATCGTTATACCTCTACTGATTTCGTTAATGGCAAGAGCGTAGAGACTGGTAAGATTGGTAACCTGTACGGTGTTGACGTATTCGTCTCTACCAACGTACCTGTTATTGACACTACTGGTGGTGCTTCCATCCGTGGCGCTCAGCTGATCCACAAGGACACCAGTGTTCTTGCAGAGCAGCAGGCTGTACGTTCACAGACTCAGTACAAGCAGGAGTTCCTTGGAACTTTGTACACTGCTGATACTCTGTACGGTGTTCAGGTTATGCGTCCAGAAGCAGGCTTCACTCTAGCTGTTAAGTAAGACAATTGGGGCTGCTTCGGTAGCCCCTTTTCTACTTCTCCCTCTCTCCTAGAAATTTTACAGGTGTCTTGATGTCTAATTATACTAAAACTACAAACTTTGCCACTAAAGATGCTTTAGCCTCCGGCAACCCTGCTAAGATTGTTAAAGGGACTGAGATTGATACAGAGTTCAATAACATTGCTGTAGCAAGTGGTACTAAAGCTGACAAAGCTAGTCCTGTATTTACAGGTACAGTTACTCTACCAGTTACAAACGCTGATTCTTTAAGCATTGGCGGTGACGGTGTTACTGTTACTGGTATCAAAGATGAAGACGACATGGCAAGCAACAGCGCCACTAAGCTCGCTTCACAACAATCAATTAAAGCCTACGTTGACTCACAAGTAACCGCACAGGACTTGGATGTAACTGACGGCACTACAAGTATTTCCATTGACCTAGACAGCGAAGCCTTGAGCTTGCTTGGTGGTACAGGTGTAACCTCTACTGCGTCAGGCAATGGCGTTACAATGGCCATAGATGCCACTGTAGCCACTCTAAGCGGTTCTCAGACACTTACTAACAAAACCTTGGCTACTCCTGCCGTTACAGGCGCTTTGACTACTGACGGCACTATAGACGGTCGTGACGTGGCTGTTGATGGTACTAAGTTAGACGGCATAGAATCAGGTGCAACTACTGACCAAACTGCCGCTGAGATTAGAGCGCTTGTTGAAGCTGCTACAGACTCTAATGTTTTTACAGATGCTGACCACACAAAGCTTAACGGCATAGAAGCCAGTGCAGACGTAACGGACACAGCTAACGTAACAGCCGCTGGTGCTTTGATGGACAGCGAGTTGACTAGCATTGCAAGCGTTAAAGCGTTGAACCAAGGTGTTGCTACTACTGATAGCCCTGACTTTGCTGCGTTAAATGTGAATGGTACAGCCACGATGGATGGGCTTGCTGTTACTAATACTGCCACAACAGGAACAAACCAAGAAGTAGCATCTTTTAGAACAGCATCAGGTGGCGGTCTAGTTATTAGGTCATCGGATTTATCTGCTGCTAATCCAGATAGCATTTTAGAGCCTTTTTTTGGTGAAAGCCTAAAAGTAAAAACATCTGGCAATGACCGATTTAAAGTTGCAGACAACGGAGACATCAGCTTCTACGAGGACACAGGCACAACGGCTAAGTTGTTCTGGGATGCGTCTGCGGAGCGTTTGGGTATTGGGACTAGTTCGCCTTTGTCTCCTTTGCATATACAAGGCACTGACGATGTTGCTGTAAGAATAAAGGCTACAGGAGCAAACAGCCTTTCTAGGTTGCTTCTGCAAAATGATGGGCGAACTTGGGCTATTGATAACGATGGTGCAAACGGAGATGCTTTAACCTTTTATGATGCAACAGCAGTAGCAGAACGCATGCGCATAACCTCAACAGGCAATGTGGGTATTGGGACGAGTTCGCCTAGTGCGTCCTCAGCAAATGTTAGCGTTCTAACATTAAAAGATGGTGCAAGTTTTTATGGATATGAAGGTGGTGGTATAGGCATATCTGGATTAAGTGTAAACTTTGATAATATAGGTAACACAGCACAGTACAAAGCATCTTCTAAACACGTCTTGCAGTACACTATGACTGATACTACGGGCGTTCACGCTTGGTCAAGTACGGCATCTACTGGAACAGCAGGTGCTACAGCTACTTTAGTTGAACGTATGCGCATAGACTCATCAGGCAATGTGGGTATTGGTACTAATTCGCCTACTGAGACGTTAGATGTACGTGGTAGCGTAAAAATAGGCAAAAGCGGAACATCTCCTTATCTCACGTTTGATGAAGAGCCAGACTCAACGTCAGGCAGTGAGTTTTATTTGACACACGATATTAGTGGCAATACTCTAAAATTTACCGACGATGCTAGCCATGATTTAATAGCCATGGACAGAGATACCGGCAACGTGGGTATTGGTACTAGTTCGCCTGTTTCTACGTTAGAACTAGCTAACAACAATCAAGCCGCTGGTTCTACTTTAAGCATTACAAATAGTTTCACAGGTGCTGACTGGAACACTAATGATTTAATAGGTACTATAGACTTTAGGACTGATGATACGTCAACTTCACAGCCTGTTAGAGGCTCTATTAAGTCTATTGTAGAGAACACTTCTGGTGCTACGTCTCCTGCCTACACTGCCCTAAGTTTTAGCACTGCGTCTGTTAACACGCTTGCAGAACGTATGCGCATAGACTCAGCAGGCAACGTGGGTATTGGTACTGATTCGCCTAGTGCTTTGTTAGACTTAAAAGACACAGCACCTAAAATAAGATTAACTGATGAAAGAAGTATTACATGGTCTGGTGGAGAAACGCTAGGTGAGCTTGAATTTTACACGACTGATGAAAGCTCCCCAAATGGAACTAAGACAGCTTCTTTTATTAAATCTATAAATACATCGTCCTCAACTGTACCATCAGGAGCATTAGTTTTTGGTGTTTCGCAAGGGGCAGGCACTTCTGCTAACGCAACAGAAGCCATGCGCATAGACGCATCAGGGAATGTGGGTATTGGTACTAGTTCGCCTAGTAGTCCTTTACATGTTAGGACTACAGGTTCTACTGAAGTATTAGCGCAAAGTACTTCCGAAAACTCAGCAAACTCAGGGCGTTTTGTAGCTAAAGAAAATAGCTCTGGAGGATATGGTGCTGGTTTTAGGTACGACGGGGACACCAACACAGCTTCTATATTTGGTATTACATCAAACAATGACAACGATGTAATGACTTGGTCTAGAGGTGGTGGTGATGTTCAATTCAAAACAAGCAACACAGAACGCATGCGTATAGACGCTAACGGCAAAATCTTTATGAATGAAGGTGTACCGTTTGCTTGGACTGACGGCTCCCTTAATGTATCAGCAGATATTTACGGTGATTCTTCAGACAACTTAGTATTTAGAAACACTTCTGCAAAAACAGAACGTATGCGCATAGACGCATCAGGCAACCTGTTGGTGGGTAAGACTGCTGCTGACCTAACAACCACGGGAATCCAGCTTTCTAGTGCAGGGTTTATTTCAGCAAGTAGACCAGACGTTTCTGCCGTGTTTAACCGCAGAACAACTGATGGCGACATTATGCTGTTCCGCAAAGACGGCACAGCCGTAGGTAATATTGGTACTGTAGACGGATTTCCTTACATCTCCAGTAATTCCAACGTAGGTCTTAAATTTCTTAGCTCAAGAATACGTCCAGTAAATACAGATGGTTCAGATAGGGATGGTGCTATTGATTTAGGAGCAACCTCTGCTCGATTTGAGGACATTTACGCTACTAACGGCACTATCCAAACCTCTGACCGCAACGAGAAGCAGGACATTGCAGAGCTGTCAGATGCAGAGCAACGTGTCGCTGTAGCGTGTAAAGGTTTGCTACGTAAGTTCCGTTGGAAGGACTCAGTAGCTGAGAAGGGTGACGAAGCTCGTACACACTTTGGAATCATCGCTCAAGACCTACAAGCCGCATTTGCTGCTGAAGGTTTAGACGCAGGTGACTACGCAATGTTCATCAGCACTACTTGGACAGACGAAGAAACCAACGAAGAAAAGACTAGGATGGGTGTTCGCTACAGTGAGCTACTCGCCTTTATAATCGCAGCACTTTAACTAAAAGGAATAACATCATGGCAGTAACTTGGACAATCGCAACCCTTGAACACGAAATCGCAGATGGCGCAGTAATCATCTCTCACTGGCGAGCATCAGACAGCGAAGTAGTAGGCGAAGAAACTTACTCAGGTAGCTCTTACGGCACTTGTGGCTTTGCCCCTGACCCATCATCACCTAGCTATGTTCCATACGCTGACATCACTGAAGAGATGGCTATCGGCTGGACTAAAGATTCACTTGGCGAAGAGCAGGTAGCAAGCATTGAAGCTTCTATTGCTGCTCAGATTGACGCTGAGAAGAACCCAACTCAGGAAGCAGGCGTTCCTTGGTAATAAGGATGTAAAATGTTAGCAGAGATAGCAGCAGCCAATGCAGCCTTCGGAGTATTGAAGACAGCACTTACTAATGGTCGTGACTTGTATGAGTGTAGTAATGTTGCTAAGAAGTACTTTGATAACAAGAGTGTAATAGCCAAACGTGTAGCGTCCAAGGGCAAGAGTGACTTGGATGCTTTCATGGCATTAGAGAAGATTAAAGAGCAGGAAGAGTGGCTTAAAGAGCATATGATTTATGCTGGTCGGCCTGACATGTATTCGGACTTCCTAAAGTTCCAGTCAGAGCGTAAGCAAGAACGTGAACGTGAAGCTCGTGCAGATGCTTTGAAACGACGTAATAACTTAAAGCTCATTAAACAGTTTATCACTATAGTTGGTATTTCAATAGCGGTCATACCTGTAGTAATATATGCTTTTATTTATTTTTTAAGTAAGTAATAAGGGAACTAACATGGTCGAGTCTACAAAAGAAATGCTGGACGTAGCTGCTGCTTCTACCGCCGTTATGTCAATGGCTGCTTGGTTACCACCGACAGCGTCTATCTTGACTATAGTCTGGCTAGGTATTCGTATATATGAGTCAGATACTGTACAAAGTATAGTTAAAGGAACAAAAAAACAGCTTGACAACAAAGACTAAATGGTGTATAATAGATGAGTATACTTACTACTTTAATAGGGCCAGTCGCTAACTTAGCTAAAGGTTATCTTAGCAATAAAGCGGAAGAGAAGCAAGCTAAACATCAAGCTAAAATGTCAGTCATACAGAACGATGCTGATTGGGAATCTAAAATGGCTGATGCGTCTAAGGACTCGTGGAAGGATGAGTTCTGGACAATCGTGTTAGCTATCCCTGTGTTTATGGTTGGTTACGCTATTGCTGCTAATGATGTCACTGTCATTGCTAGAGTAGCTACAGGATTTGAAGCTCTTGAGAAACTACCTGAGTGGTATCAGTACTTATTATTTATAGCTATATCCTCTAGCTTTGGTATACGCGGTGCTAGTAAAATAATGGACATGAGGAAATAATAATGGGCGGCGGTGCTTACCTTACTAATAGAAACATAAACAATAGTCTTGCTTTAAAGAATCAGCAAGAGCAAGAAGAAGTAGACCCTATCCAGTCCGCTATCAATGGTGTGACTTCGACAGCGCCTGTGTCTTTAGGTGTTGATTCTTTAGATCAAGCAATAACTCCTCTTGACTCCAGTCGTACTACTTCTCAACTGTTCTCAGACTTTGGCCCTGCACCACAACAAGAAGTTGCTCCTGCTCCTTCCTTTACACAGGCTTATGACTTAACAGGCATAAACCAGCTGTCTCAAGACAATGCTCAGGTAGGTAGTCAAGGACAGCCGGTAGCTCTTGGCTTCTCTTACGATCCCACAACTGGACAGTACGTAGAAGACTCATCATCTTTTGGAGTACAAGGTGACGCTGCTTTTAAGCGGTATAGTCCTGAAGAGTTTAACACTAAGTATGGACAATACACATCACCTTTCCAAGCACAAGCTGCTGAGCCTGTAGCACCTACATCTTGGGTCAGCGGTGGGCCTCCTAATCTCAATGCGGAAGGTATTGACTTAAACAAGGTACTGGCTACTAACTCTTATGGCGGTGCTTTAAAGTATTCACAACTACCTCCTGAAGATCAGGCTGTTGTAGACGCTCGTAGAGCTTTAAGTATAACAGCAACAGAAACAGAAAACGAGTTGTTTAGAACTGAAAACCCTGACTTTAACATGGGTGAGTGGTATAGGTCTCAGGACTTCAACAGTATAGATACCAGTGATTTAGAAAGACAAGCATTTGAAGATTTTGATCCTAATCGTGGAGCACTTGCAGGTACTAACGCGGCTGGATGGGCAAGAGATCAAGTTGAGGGTCAGCCTTTTGTTGATATGCTTAGAAAGTCAGGAGTTCCCTATGGACAGGCAACCGCTCAACCTTTAGAAATAGATTATCCTTATGGATACGACAGTAACACACTGTATATGAAAGTACCTGAGACTGGTGGAAATACTTCTATGCACCAAGGTTTTGGCATGGAAGAGTTAAAGAAACATCAAGACTTAGAAAGACGTGGTAGTTTTGTAGACATCTCTGGTGGAACTGCAAGCGCAGGTGACTACAGCATGATGTGGATACAAGATCCTCCAGAGGCAAGTCATTTTGAAAAGTTCCTTAGCAACCCTGCTGTAAACATTATGGCTTCTGTAATTCCGGGAGGGCAGGTAGCTTTAACATTAGCAAAAGGTGCTTCAGGTGAGACACTACACGCAGGTGATTGGCTTACTTTAGGAACAGCAGGTCTTGAGTATTTACAGACAAAGTTCCCACCTACAGAAGCACAGCTTATAGCTGAGTCCGCTGTTCCAACAGTAGTGACAGATCCAAATACCAAGCTTAAGGTTGTCACAGAAACAGCAGGAGACAATGCAATTACTGCTGCTTTTGAGGCAGGTATTTTAGATATAAACAATGTAGATAACGCTTTATATCAAGAGATATGGGAGACTGCTGAAGGCATTGGAGAAGGCTTTTTAAAGTCGGGATTCTCTCAAGAAGAAATTACTCAGATGCTTGATTTAGCTGCTTCCGGTGAAGGAGGTATTCTTGACGGAGTAGACTACAATAAAATTATAAGTGATTTTGTTAATAATACACCTGATTTAAAAGTTCACTTCCAAGGGTTAGATACTGGAGGAGAGCTTACAGGCGATGCTCTAGTGGATTCAAGAACGGCAGGGGAAGTGTCAGAAGCTGTTGGCGACTTGCTAACAGTTGGTGATTTCTTTGATACATACAATGAGTTTTATGATACAGAGTTAGATGTAGAAGACATTGCAGACTCTTTTAATGTTTCGA
>Ga0257120_1002091_pt1 | contig 12404 bp, 10 predicted proteins | sample SI106_10metaG_FD_190153 | JGI IMG/M metagenome (GOLD analysis project Ga0257120, IMG submission 190153) | Marine microbial communities from Saanich Inlet, British Columbia, Canada - SI106_10 | ecosystem: Environmental > Aquatic > Marine > Inlet | place: Canada: British Columbia | collected... | reverse complement strand
CTCAATTTCAAGAATTCCCTAAAGTTTTAGGCAATACTCTTTTGGTTTGTGATATGTCTTCTGATATTTTTTCAAGAAAAATTGACGCTTCAAAATTTGATTTAATTTATGCAGGTGCTCAAAAAAACATGGGGCCAGCTGGAGCTACTTTAGTTGTTGTTAAAGATTCGATTTTAAATAAAACAGGAAGAGCTATACCAACAATGTTAGATTATACTACACATATTAGCAAGGGTTCTATGTTTAATACACCTCCCGTTTTTCCAATTTACGTTTCTATGCTAACTCTAGAATGGTTAAAGAAAAATGGGGGCATTAATTGGATTGAAAACATCAATCAGTCCAAAGCAAATTTACTATACAATGAAATTGATTCTAACCCCAATTTTAAAGGTATTGCTGCACCAGAAGATCGCTCTAAAATGAATGTAACTTTTGTTTTAACCGACGAAAGCAAACAAGAAGCCTTTGATATGTTGTGTAAGGATGCAGGAATAAATGGACTTAAAGGACATCGTTCTGTTGGGGGTTATAGAGCATCTATATACAATGCCCTTCCTTTAGAAAGTGTTCAGGTATTGGTGGATGTAATGCAAAAATTAGCTTAATATGTCCTTAAAACTTACACCGCTTTTAGACAAGCAAGGAAAAACAATCAGTCCACAATTAGATGAAAAAATTAAAAATTATTTAATTGACATCGATGGTACAATAACAGAAGATGTTCCAAACGAAGAACCTGAAAGAATGGTTACATGTGAGCCCTGGATAGACGCTAGAGAAATACTAAACCAATGGTACGATCAAGGACATATAATCACCTTTTTTACTTCCAGAACAGAAGATACAAGAAAAGTTACTTTAACTTGGTTAAACAAGCACAACTTTAAATTTCACAATTTATTAATGAACAAACCCAGAGGAGGAAATTACCACTGGATAGACAATCATATAGTTAGAGCCACTCGCTTTAAAACAAAATGGACTCCCCTTGTAAAGAAGTCTAGTATGATTGAGGTTTTTGAAAACGATTTAGAAAAATAAGCATGAAGATATTAGCAAACGATGGACTCGCAAAAAGCGGTATAGACGCTTTAATAAAAGCAGGATTTGAAGTACTAACCGATACAGTAGCTCAAGAACGCTTGGTAGAATTTATAAACGAAAATAACGTTTCAGGTCTTTTAGTACGTTCGGCAACAAAAGTTCGAAAAGACATTATTGATAACTGCTCTTGCCTAAAGCTAATTGGAAGAGGTGGCGTAGGAATGGATAATATAGATGTAGAATATGCACGCGAAAAAGGATTGCATGTAATTAATACACCAGCTGCTAGTTCAGCCTCTGTTGCCGAGTTGGTTTTTGCTCATCTTTTCGGTATGGTTAGATTTTTATTTGATGCCAATAGAAACATGCCCTTGGAAGGAGATACCCGTTTTAAAGAATTGAAAAAGAACTACGGAGCTGGTATTGAACTAAGAGGTAAGAAAATTGGTATTATTGGCTTTGGAAGAATTGGAAGAGAAGTTGCTAAAATTGCAATAGGACAGGGAATGGAAGTTCTAGCTCACGATCCTTTTTGCGAAACAGCAAACATAGAATTAAACTTTTTTGACGGACAAACAACTCGTTTTAAAATTGATACGATTGCCTTAAATGAAGTGTATAAGAATGCTGACTTCATTACCGTTCACGTTCCCTTTCAAGGCAAAGCTTTAATTGCTAAAAAGGAACTAGAGCTAATGAAAGACAATGTTGGTCTTATTAACGCTGCTCGTGGAGGTGTGATTGATGAAGCAGACTTATTAGAAGCTTTGGAAAGTGGAAAAGTCCGTTTTGCAGGATTAGATGTGTTTGTTAACGAACCAAATCCAAGTATGAAAGTATTAATGTCTCATCAAATTTCTATGAGCCCTCATATAGGTGCAGCTACGTTAGAGGCTCAGGATAGAATAGGAACTGAGTTAGCAGAGCAAATTGAAAACTTACTAAAATAAACGTATAAAACGCTCTCGTAATTGAGAGCTTTTTTTTTAAGTGTATTTCTATTAAACAGCTCATTAATGAGCTGTTTAACTGTAAAACTTCAATACCAATATTTATCCCTATTTTTGCTTTAATTAAAATTTAATCAAGAAGATGAAAAAACTAATTCTAAGTATAACAGCAGCTATTCTACTAGCTTCCTGTGGACAAACACAAAAAGAGGAAGTAAAGGCAGAATTCAGCTTTCAAGCAGAAACTTTTGCAGATTTAAAACTAATTAGATACCAGGTGCCTGACTTTGAAAAGTTGAGCTTACAACAACAGAAATTTGTTTACTTTTTGAGTGAAGCAGGTTATGCTGGTAGAGATATTATTTGGGATCAGAATTACCGACACAATTTAGCTATTAGAAGAGTATTAGAAAATATAGTTAAAAACTATACCGGTGATACAACCTCTGAAGATTGGAACAGCTTTTTAACCTACACAAAACGAGTATGGTTTGCCAACGGAATTCACCACCATTACTCTATGGCTAAGTTTACTCCTGGTTTCTCAGAAGATTACTTTAAAACTTTAATGCAGGCAACAGAAAGTTCTTTAAACGAGGAAGCGATGTTGGCTATTTTTGATGCTGACTTTGACAATAAGAAAGTTAACCTAGACCCAAGCAAAGGACTGGTTTTAGGCTCTGCAGTAAATTTTTACGATGCAGACATAAACGAAGCTGAGGTAGATGCCTATTTTACTTCAATAAAAGACAACGAAACTACAAGGCCAATCTCTTATGGATTAAACTCTAAATTAGTTAGAGGAGAAAATGGTATTGAAGAAAAAGTTTACAAACTTAACGGTATGTATGGTGAGGCAATAGCAGAAATAATTTTTTGGCTTGAAAAGGCAGTAACCGCTGCAGAGAACCAAGCGCAAGCCGATGCATTAAACTTATTAATTGAGTATTATACTACAGGAGATTTAAAAACCTGGGACGAGTACAACATTGCATGGGTAGCCTCTACAGAAGGCGACATTGATTACATCAACTCGTTTATAGAAGTATACAACGACCCTAAAGGGTATACTGGTTCTTATGAATCAATTGTAGAGATTACAGATTTCGAAGCTTCGGCTCAAATGAAAGTACTTTCTGATAATGCACAATGGTTTGAAGACAATTCTTCTATAATGGAAGAGCATAAAAAGAAAAACATAAAGGGTGTTTCTTACAAAGTAGTATCTGCAGCTTCTGAGGCAGGAGATTCATCTCCCTCTACTCCTATTGGAGTTAACCTTCCCAACGCAAACTGGATACGTTCAACACATGGGTCTAAATCTGTTAGCTTAGGAAACATTGTATATGCATACGCACAAGCTGGTGGAAAAGGAATGCTTAAAGAATTTTGTAACGACCAAGAGGAAATTGAAAGAGCAAAAAAGCATTCAAAATTAGCTGGTAAGTTGCACACTGCGCTTCACGAAGTATTAGGCCATGCATCCGGACAATTAAACCCTGATGTTGGAACACCTAAAGAAACCGTTAAAAGCTACGCTTCAACCCTAGAAGAAGGTCGTGCAGATTTAGTTGCCTTGTACTTTTTATTAGACGAAAAACTAATTGAATTAGGCTTAATGGAAAGTTTGGAAACTGGAAGAGCAGAATACGATTCTTACATACGTAATGGCTTAATGGCTCAAATGCAAAGACTAGAGCCCGGTGCAGATATTGAAGAATCTCACATGAGAAATCGTCAATGGGTTTCAGCTTGGTCTTTCGAAAGAGGTTTAAAAGAAAATGTAATCTCTAAGGTTTCTAGGGATGGAAAAACCTATTTTGAAATTAACGATTACAAGAAGTTACAATCCATATTCGGTGAATTGTTAAGAGAAGTACAGCGTATAAAATCTGAGGGAGACTACGATGCATGTCAAGCTCTAGTAGAAGGCTATGGTGTTAAAGTTGATCCAGATATTCATGCAGAAGTTTTGGCAAGAGTTGCCGTTTTAGAAATCCCACCTTACGGCGGATTTATAAACCCTAAAATGGTTGCTATTAAAAATGATGCAGGAGAAATTACCTCTGTAGATATTACTTACGTAAAAGACTTTACAACTCAAATGTTAGATTATGCAAATCGCTACAGCTTTTTGCCAGATTATAATTAAGGTATTCATGAAGGCAGCGAATAGCTGCCTTCATTTTTTTATAAAAACAAATGAATTCTCAATACATAGAAAATATTAAAATAGCATTACAGTCCATAAAAGGACATTTAATGCGAACAAGTATAACTGTTTCTATCATTGCAATTGGAATTGCATCATTAGTAGGTATATTAACCGCTATAGACTCTATAGATCATGCCCTAAATGATAATTTCGCTATGATGGGTGCAAATACATTTACGCTTCAAGATCAATCCAGAAGAGCACGTTCCAGAAGTGATCGAAATACAATAAATCCAAAAATTGAGTACAAAGAAGCCCTAGAGTTTAAAAATAAATTCAATAAAACGGCAGTTACGTCTATTTCATATAGAGCATCGGGTACAGCAACTGTTAAGCACCAATCGAATAAAACAAACCCAAATGTTAGTATTTTAGGTGTGGATGAAAATTACCTTAAAGTATCAGGCTACGACATTTTGTATGGGCGAAATATAAACCACCACGACATTAGCCTAAATAGCAACGTAGTGCTTATAGGTCAAGATTTATTTAAAAAACTCTTCGACTCATCTACCAAAGCACTTGGCAAAATAATTTCAATTAATAATAAGCGAGTTACCGTAATAGGTGTGCTTATGGAAAAAGGTTCGAGTATGGGAATGGGTGGAGACAAAATATGCTTACTACCAATAAGTTACCTTAGAAATACGATGCGTTCTAATAACTCTATAGCAATTAGTGTTATGGCACTAAACAATTATGAAATTGAAGCAAATATAGGCTCTGCAACAGGTATGTTTAGAAGTATTAGAAGACTTAGACCCATAGAGGAACAGAACTTTTCGATTACCAAAAGTGACAGCTTAGCTAAATCGCTTATGGACAATTTAAAATACGTAACCAGTGCAGCTACCCTTATAGGGTTTATCACACTGCTTGGAGCAGCCATAGCGCTTATGAATATTATGCTGGTTAGTGTTACGGAAAGAACAAAAGAAATTGGTACGAGAAAAGCTATTGGAGCTACCTCACAAACAATTCGACAACAGTTTTTAATGGAGGCGATTGTAATTTGTCAGTTGGGTGGTATATTGGGTATTGTCTTTGGAATTCTTATCGGTAATATAACTTCCTTTATGATGGGTACTGCATTTGTAATACCATGGATCTGGTTATTTGCAGGAGTTTTATTGTGTATTTTGGTAGGATTAGCTTCTGGTATTTACCCAGCTATTAAAGCATCAAGATTAGATCCAATAGAAGCCTTGAGGCATGAATAATTTTAGTATTGTGATGTCATAAAAAGTCATCATAAAAAACAGTAAACATTACGATGGAGAACAAAATAATATAAGGAATCTTGTATTAAGATAAAATTTTGTTCGCAAAATAATTTAACATATTCTCTACTTCTTTTACATTGTTTTTTTCCACTGTAATGTCTGTAAGACGAGGTAAATGCCTTGCAAAATATATATGATTGTTAGACATTTCAAACAAGTTTGTTGCTAAGGCAAATGGGTACTTAAAGTCTGAATTAATTTCAGATATAACCTGCGAAACAGTAGTTGCTAATTGCTTGTAGCTACTAAAAAATCCTTTGGAGTTTTCTGTATCCACCTCTTTTGTATGGTAAGCTTTTCCGCCCTCTGCAATAACGATGTTGTGAAGTTTACTTTCGTTTACATAATCTACACTTGGGTTTTCTTGAGAAGCAGAAACAAAAGAATGTATAATAATTTCTAGCTTCTTTTTAGGATCTTCTACATTTGTCGTGTTAATTCTAATCAGATAATTTACCCACTCCCAATACCAGTTTACTAAAAACAAAAGTAAGATATGCTTGTTCTCAAAATAACGGTATATAGAGGCTTCTGTGGAATTAATCTTTTCTGCTAACTTTTTGAAAGTAAATGCCTCAAAACCAAATTCATCAATTAATATAATACTGTATTGAATAATTTTCCTACCTAATTTTGAGTCTTGAGGTTCTTTGAGATACAATCCATTATTTAATGAAATTTTGATTTCTATACTCATTTAGTATTTATTGAAAAGTAATTATTACACAAAACAAAATAATTGTTCAAATCTAAACAATTATATTTGAAAAAATAATAGTAATACTATCTTTTATAAAAGTTTTAATATATTATTATAAAGTATTCGTATATTTGCATAAGTATTAACAGAAGTAATTAGACAATTTATGAATAAGCTATTTTTAAATTTTAAAAACGATTTACCCGCAAGCATCGTAGTGTTCTTTGTAGCACTCCCCCTGTGTTTAGGGATAGCATTGGCTAGTGGCGCCCCCTTGTTTTCAGGATTAATATCAGGTATAATAGGAGGTGTAATAGTAGGTATGCTAAGTGGCTCTAAAATTGGAGTTAGTGGACCTGCAGCTGGTTTAGCTGCAATTGTACTTACAGCAATAGGAACTTTGGGAGGTTACGAGAACTTTCTTGTAGCCGTTGTTCTTGGAGGAGTCATTCAAGTAGTTTTCGGGCTATTGAAAGCAGGTATCATTGCCTACTATTTTCCATCCTCAGTAATAAAAGGGATGTTAACAGGAATTGGAATCATTATAATTTTAAAACAAATACCACACTTTTTTGGCTACGATGCTGTACCAGAAGGTGATTTTGCCTTTTTTCAGTTAGACGGTGAAAATACATTTTCTGAACTACTCAAAACATTAAATTTCATCAAACCAGGTTCTGCTTTAATAGGTCTTGTAAGTTTAACTATTTTATTATTTTGGGATAATGTGCTTTCAAAAAAAGGCAAAATATTTCAGGTAATACAAGGTCCATTGGTTGCTGTTGTAACTGGTATTGTATTTTATATTTTAACTAAATCAAACGATTTACTTGCTATATCAGGAACTCATTTAGTAAGTGTGCCTGTACCAAAAGATGCTACTTCTTTTCTCAATCAATTTAGTTTTCCCAACTTTAGTGCCTTGTCAAACCCAGAAATTTGGGTTGTTGCTTTTACTATTGCACTTGTTGCTAGTTTAGAAACACTTTTGTGTGTAGAAGCTACGGATAAGCTAGATCCACATAAAAATGTAACACCTACAAACCGAGAGCTCTTAGCTCAAGGTACTGGTAATATAATATCGGGAATGATTGGAGGATTACCAATAACACAAGTAATTGTACGAAGTTCTGCTAACATTCAATCTGGAGGAAGAAGTAAATTGTCAAGCATATTACATGGCTTGTTACTGTTATCTTCTGTAATGGTTATACCAAATCTACTAAACAAAATCCCTTTATCAGTATTGGCAGCAATTTTATTAATCGTTGGATACAAATTAGCTAAACCTGCCTTATTTATAAAAATGTACCGTTTAGGTTGGAAACAGTCCATTCCTTTTACTGCAACTGTACTAGGAATTGTATTCATCGATTTACTTTACGGAATTGGATTAGGACTTGGAGTAGGAATTGTTGTGATTTTAATCAAGAGTTATCAAAATTCTCATTTTTTACACATAGAAAATGAAAATGGTGCAAATGTAAAAATCAAAATGATGCTTGCTGAAGAAGTTACATTTTTCAACAAGGGGTCTATTTTAAAAGAGTTGGATGCGATAGAAGAAAATTCTTTTCTTGAATTGAATGTTACAAAAACCAGATATTTGGACAACGATATAGTGGAAATTTTAGATGATTTCTCGTTAAAAGCAAAAGAGCGGAATATAAATATTAAATTAGTCTCAGAAAATGGAATTATAGATAACCCAATAAGTTATTTAGAGTTTTTCAAATTAAATGACAAAAATAGTTAACAATAATCACTTTAAAAATTCGAAAAAATGAAAGCACACAGTAAAGAATCTCAAGCGAAAATGACTCCTGAAAGTTCTCTGAATGAATTGATAGCTGGAAATGCTAGATTTCAGAATAATCTAATGGCTAACAGAGACTTAATTGAACAAACCAAAACAACGAGCACAGGACAATATCCCTTTGCTACCATTTTAAGCTGTATAGACTCTAGAGTTTCATCTGAGCTAATATTTGATCAGGGTATCGGAGACGTATTTAGCATTAGAATAGCTGGTAACTTTGTGAATACTGATATTTTAGGTAGTATGGAATTTGCCTGTAAATTAGCAGGAACAAAACTACTTGTGGTAATCGGACACACAGCTTGCGGTGCTGTAAAAGGTGCTTGCGACGGTGCTAAACTAGGAAACTTAACTTCTTTGCTGGATAAAATAAAGCCCGCTGTTATGTCGGTTACACAACCTACCGATTCTAATTTAAGAAATTCGTCTAATGCAAACTTTGTAAATGATGTGGCTACTAAAAATGTACTTTTAAGTATCGACAACATTGTAAAGCAAAGTTCCGTTTTAGCAGAAATGGAAGCAAAAGGAGAAATTAAAATTGTAGGAGCTATGTACGATATAAATACTGGAATTGTAAATTTTTTGAAATAGCTTTATGATGATGAATAGAACAAAAATTCAAAGGAGCATTTGTACTATCATACTTTCATTTTGTTTAACAATTCCATTAAAAGCACAAGAAAGTAATGTAGGGAATTGGCTAATTTATATTGGCAATAAGAAGCTGGACTCGAATTGGAATGTACACAGTGAAATACAGTACAGAAATTACAATGCAATTGGAGATCTTGAGCAGCTTTTGTTACGCACGGGCTTGGGCTACACTTTTAATAATGGTAAAAACAACGCTCTTATCGGTTATGGATACATCCACTCCGAAAATTACCTCGACAATTCAGAATTAAGTATTTCTGTAAAAGAACATAGAATTTTTCAGCAATTTACAGCAGTCTCTTTTATAGGAATAGTGAAACTACAACACCGTTACCGAATTGAACAAAGATTTGTAGAACAGGACTTTAAACAAAGATTTAGATATTTTTTAAGTTTAAATATACCTGTTTTCACCAAAATAGAGCAATCTATTTACCTGTCTGCTTACAACGAAATTTTTGTAAAAACAGAAGCGTCTGTTTTTGATAGAAACAGATTGTATGGTGGTGTAGGATATAAAATAAATAAGAATATTAAAGTAGAAATTGGATATATGAACCAATTTTACGAAACTCGAAATCGTAGCCAATTAAATCTTTTTACATTTTTAAATTTTTAAGAATACCACATAAATCCCTAGGCGTTTGCAAAGCGATATAAAAGATTGCTAATACCCTATAATTGGTTTATAGTTTAGTTTGGATTCGTTATTTTTGTAAAATAGTTGGTAATACAAACCCACGTTTAAAAAATTATGTGATTCTTACGTAATCAACACAATTAGTTAATGCCTTTACTTATACAAACCCAAACAAGTAAAATCCTTTTATGGAGCTCAATAAAGAAGAAATTACATCTTTAGACAGAACGTATCGATTAAAATTCATGAATTCTTTATCAGGCTATAAAGGTGTACATCTAATCGGTACTAAATCTAATGCTGGGCAATCTAACTTAGCAATTTTCAATTCTATTGTTCATATAAGTTCTAATCCTGCTAGAATAGGCTTTATAATGAGACCTCTATCCGTTTCTAGAGATACTTACACAAATATTTTAGAAACAAATCTGTACACGATAAACCATGTACAAGAATCTTTTTTAAAGCAAGCTCATTTTACATCTGCAAATTTCGATTCTGATATATCTGAATTCGAACAGTGTGGTTTAAAAGAAGAATATTACGCAGATTTTATGGCTCCTTATGTTGCCGAAAGTACTGTTAAGATTGGCTTAAAACTAATCGAAGATATTGAGATGAAAGAGAGTAAATGCCATCTAATTATTGGAGAGGTTCAATACGTAAACGTTGCTGATACTTGCATAGAAAAGGATGGACAATTGGATTTTGAAAAAACAAATAATGTCTGTGTTACTGGACTGAACCAATATTCTAGTGTAAAAAAACTGGTTAATTATCCCTACGCTAGAACTAAGGATTTGCCAGATTTAAAAAAAAAGAAATTTTCGGACCACATTGTTTTTGACGAAGATAAGCAGTCTTACAATGCAAATATACTTCCCTATGGTAGTAATATAAGTGCTCCTAGTATTAAACTAAACAATCTGTCTGTTTGGAAAAGCCGTGGTGTTTCTAGCTACAAAAATGTTTTACAGAGCAAGGTAGATCGTATTAAAGACGAGTACAGTATTCTGTTAGACGAGTACAACACAAATGATTTACTCTACAATGCTAAATACGATTTTGAGCCCATTATTGGAGAGGTTTACCACCTATACACAAAGGAAGATAAGAATGAGAACTTTCTATCTTTAATTCATCCTAAAACATGGAGCAAGAAACATTTAGGTTCATACAAAATCAACAGTGAAAAAGTTTGGAGTAAAATAAAAAAAGAAGATGTCTGATTTAAAAATACAACTGCGCCCGGCTATACCTAGTATTCAATTTAAATCGAATTCTAGTACCGAAGAGAAATTTCAAAACGACGTTATACGTCCAATAATTAAACTTCAGCACGATTTAATTGTATGTAATTTTATACATTTTTTAGCACGTAAAAATATTGATATTGCGACTTTTAATGAAAATCAAAAAAATGATTATTTACAGAAATTATTTAAAACAAATACGGAGTTTAAGACAGAGCTACGCAGTTTAATCATTGGTTTGTTTACGCTAGAAGAATACAAGGAATATCTAAAGTTAAAACCTCAATTTAATAAGAGAATCAACACAATTATTCAAAATAGAATAGGCTCTATTTACTTGGATCAAACCAACTAATATATGTTTTATTTTGAATGTTTAATTGATAAAAGCTTAAGGGTATTAAATATTATAATTTAAAAAAGCACTCAAAACGAGTACTTTTTTAAATCATTCCCATTCAATAGTAGCAGGAGGTTTAGAGCTAATATCGTAAACAACTCTGTTTACACCTTTTACCTTATTTATAATGTCGTTAGATACTTTGGCGAGAAACTCGTAAGGCAAATGCACCCAATCGGCAGTCATACCATCAACAGATTCTACAGCTCTTAATGCTACAACTTTTTCGTAGGTTCGTTCATCTCCCATGACTCCTACAGATTGAACAGGCAGAAGCATTGCACCAGCCTGCCAAACTGAGTCGTACAATCCGTGGTCTTTTAATCCTTTAATAAATACATGATCTACCTCTTGAAGAATTGTTACTTTTTCAGGAGTAATGTCTCCTAAAATACGGATTGCTAAACCGGGTCCAGGAAAAGGATGACGTCCTAAAAGCTCATGAGATAAGCCCATAGATTTTCCTACTCTTCTCACTTCATCTTTAAATAATGTATTTAAAGGTTCAACAATTTTTAGCTTCATATAATCAGGTAAGCCACCCACATTATGATGCGATTTTATGGTTGCAGAAGGACCTCCTGTTGCAGAAACAGACTCAATAACATCTGGATAAATGGTTCCTTGAGCAAGCCAAACAACATCTTTAATTTTAGTAGATTCTTCGTCGAAAACATCAATAAAGGCCTTTCCTATGGCTTTACGCTTTTTTTCCGGATCGGCTAAACCTTCTAAATCCTTATAAAATCGATCTTTGGCGTTTACCCCTATAACGTTTAAGCCCATGCCCTCGTATTGCTTTAAAACACTTGTAAATTCATCTTTACGAAGCAGGCCATTGTCTACAAATACACAATGTAAATTTTCTCCAATAGCTTGGTGTAGTAAAACAGCAGTTACTGTAGAATCTACTCCACCAGATAAACCAAGCACAACTTTATCTTTTCCTAATTTACTTTTCAAGGCTGCAACAGTAGTTTCAACAAAAGAATCTGGTGTCCAGTCTTGTACACAATTACAAATACCTACTAAAAAGTTTTTGAGAAGTGCTGCCCCGTCTGTAGAATGGTATACTTCTGGGTGAAACTGAATTCCGTAGGTAAGCTCATTTTCTATCATATAACCAGCACACTCTACATCGTTGGTAGATGCAATAATTTTATACCCTTTGGGCAGAGTTGAAATTGTATCTCCATGACTCATCCACACTTGAGACCCATTAGAAACCCCTTTCAGTAAAGGATGACTTTGGTCTACAAAAGATAAATTTGCTCTTCCGTACTCCCGAATTTTAGAGGGCAAAACTTCTCCACCAAACTCATGAGCTAAGTGCTGTGCTCCATAGCAAACCCCTAACAAAGGTAATTTACCTTTAATGCTGTCTAAGTTTGGAATGGGCGCGTTTTTTTCGCGCACAGAGTGCGGTGATCCCGATAAAAT
>Ga0257120_1002085_pt1 | contig 12422 bp, 7 predicted proteins | sample SI106_10metaG_FD_190153 | JGI IMG/M metagenome (GOLD analysis project Ga0257120, IMG submission 190153) | Marine microbial communities from Saanich Inlet, British Columbia, Canada - SI106_10 | ecosystem: Environmental > Aquatic > Marine > Inlet | place: Canada: British Columbia | collected... | reverse complement strand
AGTATAATGCAATTCTTCTTTAATACCAAGATTGGACAACATTGCTGCTGCATCAGAATCTGCATTCCAACCATTCATTTCTTCAAAAATAATTTGAAGTTCCCCTATTTTTTCAGCATTCTCATCGGTATAATCAGCATATAAATCATCAATTTGTTTTTTGATTTTGAACAAATCTTTATTCCCCATTACCACAGTTTCCAATACAGGAAACTCATCAAAAGCATAGTGATCTTGTGTTAAAACAGACATCCGTTTTCCCTTTTCCAAATGAACCTGACCCGAAGTTGGATCCATTTTTCCAGAAATGATTTTAAGAAAGGTCGATTTACCTGCACCATTCGCACCAATAATTCCATAACAATTTCCCTGTACAAACTTTGTATTTACATCATCAAATAGGACTCTTTTTCCAAACTGTACTGATAAATTAGATACTGATAACATGCTTTTTACTGTTTTTTAATTTTGTGCAAAAGTATGAAATTGATTTTGTTTTGCATAGAGAAACCCCGCTGTTTTAAATTTGATTTCCCATTTTGATTTTAAAAGACATAAAACCTCAATTTATTGATGATTTTCTCTAAAAAACAGTCGCATTTACTTATTTTTTTTAACAGCTAATTAACAATATTTAGGGGTGCGGAACCTTAAATTTGTACCGTGATTCCTTTATGTATGAAATACTTTATTACATCTTTAAGTTTCTGTGTCCTTCTGACAGGTTTTGCTAGTTGTAGCAAATCAGTCAAAAGAACAGCAACCTACTTTGGAGGTAAAATTTTCAACCCAAAAAGCAACCATGTCATCCTGCATTCGATGGACAAAGTCATCGATACTTTTTTTATCGATTCCGAAAACAAATTTATTGGCAAATTAGAGGATGTCAAAGAAGGACTGTACTATTTTGTACATGGCTATGAAAATCAATTTGTATACCTAAAACCCAAAGATAGTTTGACGCTGAGTTTGAATACTTGGAACTTTGACGAATCCTTAGTTTTTTCAGGATATGGAGCTGAAAGAAATAATATTTTATTGGATTGTTTTTTACAATTCGAAAAAGATGAACGTATCTTTTACCAATACAATGCCTTAAAGCCAGAATTGTTTCAACAAAAAGTAGACTCGATTATTAGACATAAGCTAGAAACTTTTGAAGACTATATTTCTCAACATCCGGAAGAGACAGCTGCTTATAAAGAACTCTTAAAAACTGCCCTCACCTATCCAGTATATACACGAATAGAGAATTATCCCAACTCGCATGCCAAAAGAATGCGATTGTCTCATTTTCCAAAAACACCGGCTACTTTTTATGACTTCAGAAAAGAGATCGATCTGAACAAAGATATTTGGATGTACTATCCACCTTATAGTAAGTACATCTCTAGTTTTTTGTACAATAAAACGTACACAAAGGGGTATCAACCGATGCAAAATTATTTTTCATCGAGTTTTACTACCGATTTATTGAAAACTATTGACAGCCAAATTGAATCCAAACGATTTAAAAATGCCTATCTTAAGCAGACCTTGTTCAGTCATTTCAATAAAAAATCGACCTCTGAGATTGATTCCAACGAATTTGAGGTTTTCTTGAAGTTGAGTTCTAACGAACAAGACAAAGCCTTGGTTAAAAAATTGCTGAATGACAATACGCAAATTACAGCCCATAATCAAATGGCAAATTTCAAGCTGTATGACTTGTCCAATACGTCGCGTTCATTGAACCAACTCTTAAAAAGAAACAGTACCCTCCTATTTTTTTGGAGTCCGAAAAATGTGTCTAGACCCTATGTACAGTCTCGAATCAACTATTTATCCAATCACTATCCACAAATTCAATTTTTGACCATTCAAATTGATGGAGATACGGTAGAACGCATCGAAAAATTAGACATTAAAAAACAATATTTCATCAAAAAAGATAGCGAAGCGAATTCCTTTTTGACCAGCAAAATGACCCGTTCAATTCTAATCAACAAAAAAGGGATTGTTACCAACGGCTATGCTTCCATTTCTTCAAGAAACATATATCGTCAATTGGAGCAGCTCCAACAAAAATAATCTTTTCCCGTATTTACTAGTGTTTTCCTGTTTTTTTGACATACCTTTGCACGATTTTAAAAATGAGGGTAACTCATTAAAAATCAAGTCGAATTTATAAATACGGTTTGCAGGTGGGCGTCTGTGAATCAACAAAAAACACAGTATGTCAACATTTTTAGAATTAGGTTTGAAAGAACCTATCAACAAAGCATTAACAGATTTAGGATACGAAAATCCGACTGTTATTCAAGAAAAAGCAATTCCTCAAATTATTTCTTCAACAGACGATTTAAAAGCATTTGCACAAACAGGTACCGGAAAAACGGCTGCCTTTAGTTTACCAATACTACAACTTTTAGACGAGAACAACTCAAATGTACAAGCAATCATTTTATCTCCAACCAGAGAATTGGCTGTACAAATTGGAAACAACATTAAAGACTTTTGCAAGTATTTAAAAAATGTAAAAGTAACAACTGTTTACGGAGGATCTAACATGGAAGAGCAAATTAGATCTTTAAAGAAAGGATCTCAGATTGTGGTAGGTACTCCAGGGAGAACTGTCGATTTAATCAACAGAAGAGCTTTAAAATTAGGAAACGTTCAATGGCTAGTATTAGATGAAGCTGATGAAATGTTAAACATGGGTTTTAAAGACGAATTGGACAAAGTCTTAGAAGCAACTCCTGACACCAAACAAACCTTATTATTTTCTGCAACATTCCCTAGAGAAGTAGAATCAATTGCACGAAATTATATGACCAATCCGGTCGAGATTAGTTCAGGTCAAAAAAATCAAGGAGCAGACAGTGTTAGTCATGAGTACTATTCGGTTACCGAAAGAACTCGTTATCCTGCATTGAAAAGAATTGCAGATTTGAACCCAAATATCTATGCGATTATCTTTTGTAGAACTCGTAGAGAAACCCAAGAAGTTGCAGACAATTTAATCAAAGACGGGTACAATGCCGATTCTTTGCACGGAGACTTATCGCAAGCTCAACGTGATTCTGTGATGGGCAAATTCAGAAAAAAAACCATCCAAATCTTAGTAGCTACAGATGTTGCCGCTCGTGGATTGGACGTAAATGAATTGACTCACGTATTGAACCACAAATTACCAGACCAAGTTGAAAACTATACACACAGAAGTGGTAGAACTGGTAGAGCTGGAAACAAAGGGATTTCTATCGTATTGGTCAATGGAAAAGAAAAAGGGAAATTACGCCAGATCGAAAAAATCATTCAAAAGAAATTTATAGAAACCAAAGTTCCTTCAGGTAAAGAAATTTGTCAAAATCAGTTAATGAACCTGATTGATAAAGTTCAAAATATCAAAGTAAATGAATCTCAAATCAATGAGTTCTTACCAAGTATTTATGAAAAATTAGAAGGTTTAGACAGAGAAGAATTGATTCAAAAATTTGTTTCCTTAGAATTCAACACCATGTTGAGTTACTATGAAAACTCTAAAGATTTGAACGATTTATCTTCAAAAGACAACTCGAGAGCAAGAGCTACAGACGAGAATATGACACGTTTCTTCATCAATATTGGTAGAAAAGACAACTTGAATCCAGGGAAATTGATTGGATTGATCAACGAACAAAATATTGGAGACAAGGTGGAAATTGGTGCTATTGATATTTTAGACACTTTTTCTTTCTTTGAAATTGATAAAAATTACGAAGATAAAACTTTAGCTGCCTTCCAAGAAAACGGACCTGATTTTGACGGACGTTCTGTAAACATTGAAATTACCAAAAAAGAACGTGGTGGTCAAGGTGGGCGAAGAGGTGGTAGCGGCGGAAGAAAACCTTTTGCTAAGAAAGAAGGTGGATTTGGACGTAAAAGAAGCTCTAGTGACTCTTCTTCATCAAGAAGAAGCAGCGATGCTGGAAGAAGATCCGAAAGACGTTCTGACAGACCTGACAGAGCCGATAGATCTACTGAAAGAAATGCAGGCGGATTTGGAAGAAGACGTAAAGACTAAGAAGCATTTTAACAGATATTTAAAAAAAAACTCGCATCCAAAGATGCTAGTTTTTTTTATGGGAAAATTTCTAAAAACATGAATTTTCTTCTCTAAAAATGTTAAATTTGTAAGAACTGCAACACGATTTTCAAAACAATGGCACATCTTCTTAGCAATAAAAACCTCTCCGTAAAAATTGACCTTCCGGAAGAAAATTACAATTTCTCGAGGTTTGACTGGACAGGTAAAATTACAGAAGTACAGTACCAAAACATTCTAGTGACAACTGGTGAATGCAAGAATCCTGAAAATCAAAACACTTTGGGAAAAGGGTTTTATAATGAATTCGGAATTGACTCCCCTCTGGGCTTTGAAGAAACTCCAATTGGAGGTTGGTTTCACAAAATTGGAATTGGCCTTTTAAAAAAAGAGGACTCCCTCTACCAACCCGGAAAAAAATACGAAATCAAACCTGCAGATTTTGACTTTTTCCCAGCAGTCAATACGCTTCTTATTCGTTGTGAGTCGGCAGCCCAAAATGGGTATGCTTATGTGCTAGAAAAAACATTTGAACTGCAAGAAAACGGCTTTAGTATTCATTATGCACTGCACAATACAGGTGAAAAAGAAATCCGTACCGATGAATATACACACAATTTTATGGCGTTTGACCAAGAACCTATTGGAATCCATTACGGATTACAATTTCCTTTTGAGCTGCAACCCGAAGCCTTTGTAGAGACTGTAAATCCAGAACAAAAAGTGATTCTTGGCAGCAACAACATTCAGTTTAGCGATACCCCCAAAGAACCCTTCTTTTTTAGCAATCTTTCTGGTGATGCCTTAGTACCTGCATGCTGGGAATTGAACAACCCTCATTCTCAAATTTCCCTTCGTGAACAAGGAAATTTTAAAACCACGAAAATCAATCTATGGGGAACCAAACACGTGGTGAGCCCCGAATTGTTTTTTGAAATTAAGCTACAGCCAGGTAGCTCAGTGGCTTGGTCACGAGAATTCACCATGAATCGTATTTCATAGGAAACCTCACTTCTCTAAACATTCACTTAATCCGATTCCATAATTACTTTTTACAGGTGTATATTTTTGTGTTTTATTTTAAAAAAAATATTATTAACTTGCATTGAATATAAAGCAAGCATTATTGTAGTTATACAGTTGTTAGGCACAAGCGAACAAAAAACTCAATAAAAAAAATGAAAAATATTTTTTTACTTATCTGTTTAATTTTTGTAACTCTACCTGAAATATTAGCTTGTAATTGGACTTCTAGTTCTTTTTGCTCTTCAAGTCAATCCTCTTTATTTTTAAATGATTTAATTGTATAAGGAAAAATAGTTTCTATTGATAACGATGGAATAGATTTTGAGATTATAGATATTTTGAGAGGTGAAGAAGATAAAACAACAATTAGAATTTGGGATGGAGTGGACTTTGATTGTAATGGTACATTTTCAATGGCTGCATCTGAATTAGGGAAAATCAATGATCAATTGATTATTATTTTGCCTAAAATATCTAAAAAGAAAAGCTCTTGGGAAATTATTGGAGATTATAGGAGACCAAACTTTTTTGAAGTTACTCCAAATTTAAGGGTTGAAAATGAAATTGTTTACGGGCTAATTTCTGGATTTGAAACTTTTCCTTTTATTGAAGAACAAGCAACTTATGAAAATTTCAAAAACTCTTGGAATACTAACAATAATTGTTCATCAGTTGTCTTGAAAAATGAAAAATATAAGATTCAAAAGCTGAAAGTTTTATCTTTTCCTAATAACAAGTTTAAAATAGTTTCAGATAATTTATCGAAAAAAGAATTTAATATTTATAATGTTTTTGGTTTGAGATTAAAATCTGAATTTCAAGTAAATAATGAAGTTGAAATTGACTTGTCAGAATATTCATTAGGAATATATTTTATCAATTTGGTTTATGAAAACAATAAAATAAAAACTATAAAATTAATTAGGAAATAAATGCCAGTGCCTAACACCGGTAACCCTTGCACTAGCCTAGTAAAAAAGTAAAAAACCTTCCTTTTTAAGCAGATGTTTGGGGTGCATTATTAAAAGTTGAGACTACTCTGCTGTTTAATTGAGGCTTACATTTTTGAGAAAACCTACTATCTGACTGCAACTTCAATAAATTAAAAATTACACCTTGTTTTGTTGAATTCAAAATCATATTTAAATTATATTCGTACTTTAGACAAAACTACCCAACATGAAAAACTATATCCTACTCTCATTTTTAATCTCTTCACTAGCTACAATTGCGCAAACAGACAAACGTATCTATGAAATAATACAAAACACATCTGCAAAGAACATCGAAGCAGACATCACAACTCTGGTCAATTTTGGCACTAGAAACACCTTTAGCGATACGATTAGCAATACTCGAGGTATTGGCGCAGCTCGCAGGTGGATCAAAAAAGAGTTTGACAAAATTTCCGAAAATTGCAACAATTGCCTGGAGGTTTTTTATCAAAAAGATTTTGTGACTGCTGAAGGCAAAAAATCAGTCCCTAAAGACACATGGGTTGTAAATGTTGTGGCCGTTCAAAAAAGTCCTATAAAATCAAATCGCTATATTGTCATGAGTGGTGATATCGACTCTAGAAATAGTGATGCAAGTGATTTTACAAAAGATGCCCCAGGAGCCAATGACAATGCGAGCGGTATGGCAGGTACTTTAGAAACTGCGAGAGTCTTAAGCCCCTATTCATTTAATGCCAACATCGTGTATTTGGGCTTAAGTGGTGAAGAGCAAGGATTGTTTGGAGGTGCTGGATTTGCTGCCTTTGTAAAAAAAAATAATTGGGAAATAATTGGCTTCATCAACAATGATATGATTGGAAATATCAAAGGAGTAGATGGGGTAATTAGCAATGTCGATTTTAGGATATTTTCAGAGCCTGTACCTCCTACAGAAACTAAAAGACAGCGTCAACTCAGAAGATTTTATGGAGGTGAAGTAGATGGGGTGTCAAGACAACTGGCTCGATATATTTACAAAACAACAAATACTTACATGCCAGAAATGAACCCGATGATGATATATCGACTTGACCGTTTTGGCCGTGGGGGGCATCACAAACCGTTCAATGATCTAGGGTATGCAGGTGTAAGAATCATGGAGGCTCACGAAAACTACACCCAACAACATCAGGATATTAGAACCGAAAACGGTATTGAATATGGTGACAAATTGAAATTTGTCAATTTTAACTACGCTAAAAAATTAACCGCAGTAAATGCCATTACAATGGCAAACCTTGCATGGGCTCCATCACCTCCATCGGAAGTAGCTATTGGAGGAATCGTGCAACCAGCCGCAAAATTTAAATGGAAAAAAAGTCCTGATGCTGTAGGCTATAAAATATATTGGCGAAAGACTACTTCTCCTACCTGGGATTACAGCAGGCTAGTAGGTGATGTAGATTCGTTTTTGTTAGAAGGAATTGTTGTTGACAATTACTTTTTTGGAATTGCCGCTGTTGGAAAAAATGGTCATGAAAGCTTAGTGGTTTTCCAAAATTCTGTATTCAGATAAAACGGACTACTGTAAGGAATACTATTGATGCAAACAGGATACCATCAACTAATATTCGCCCAAATTCCTGTAGATTTATAAATTGCAGTAAAAGTTTGTAAGATGCCTTTATGTGCTGGTTTTTGCAAACTAGGGTCCTCTTGCAAAAGCCCTACAGCAGCATTTCTTGCCTTTACCAAGGTTGCTCCATCTTTTACAACATCAGCAATTTTTAAATTCAAGACACCACTTTGTTGGGTTCCCATAATATTTCCTGGACCTCTCAATTTTAAATCTACCTCGGCTATTTTAAATCCATCAGAAGTATCCACCATTGTTTTTAAACGGGTTTTTGCTTCCTCAGACAATTTAAAACTGGTAAGTAAAATACAATAGCTCTGGTCTGCTCCTCGCCCAACACGCCCTCTTAATTGGTGCAATTGCGACAATCCAAATCGTTCTGCACTTTCAATGACCATCACACTAGCATTGGGCACATTCACGCCAACTTCGATCACAGTGGTTGCCACCATAATTTGAGTTTCGCCTTTTACAAAACGTTGCATTTCAAATTCTTTATCAGCCGGCTTCATTTGTCCGTGCACAATACTGATCTGGTAGCTTGGCGAAGGAAATTCTCTGGAAACACTTTCATATCCATCCATAAGGTCCTTAAAATCCATCGCTTCAGATTCCTGAATCAAAGGATACACCAAATAAATTTGTCGTCCTTTTTCAATCTCATCTCGCATGAATTTAAAAACCGACAATCGATTGCTATCATAACGATGTACGGTTTTGACTTCTTTTCTTCCGGGAGGCAACTCATCAATGATCGAAATATCCAAATCTCCATAGACCGACATTGCCAAAGTTCTCGGAATTGGGGTTGCAGTCATGACCAAAATATGCGGAGGCACAAGGCCTTCTTGAGAAGAGTTTTTACTTCCTTTTGCCCATAATTTTGAACGTTGAGCTACACCAAATCGGTGCTGCTCATCAATAATTGCAATGCCTAGATTTTTAAATTTCACCTTGTCTTCCAATAAGGCATGAGTGCCAATTAAAATATGTAAGGATCCGTTTTCTAAATTTTCGTGAATCTCTCTCCGTTTTTTGACTTTGACCGATCCCGTTAAAATATCCACATGAATAGGCATTCCTTCCAAAAGTGAAGAGACAGCGATGTAATGTTGTTTCGCCAAAATTTCGGTAGGTGCCATAATGGTCGCCTGAAATCCGTTATCAATTGCCAATAACATCGCCAATAAAGCCACAATAGTTTTTCCCGATCCTACATCTCCTTGCAACAATCGATTCATATGCGCGCCAGAAGCAACATCTTTCCGAATCTCTTTCAATACCCTTTTTTGAGCATTGGTCAAATCGAAAGGTAATTTTTTGGTATAAAATTCATTAAAAACCGCCCCTACATTTTCAAAAACGGCTCCCTTAATTTTTGCTTTGTGAATGAGCTTTTTCCGAGCCAATTGCAATTGAATGAAAAACAGTTCTTCAAATTTCAACCGAAATTGAGCTTTCGCCAAAAATTCTTGATTTTTAGGAAAATGAACATTCAATAAAGCTTCTCTTTTTGAAATCAATTGAAAATCATCCAAAATCTCTTGAGACAAACTCTCTTGAATTCCTTCAAAAACTTGTTGCAGTAAACTTTGAATATAACCCCGAACCATCTTATTAGACACCCCCGCGTTGGTCAATTTTTCTGTCGATGGATATACAGGCTGCATTTTGGACTGCAACTTTTTCTTGTATTCGCTCACCAACTCCATTTCTGGATGCGGAATACTAAAGCTTCCATTGTAATGGTTCAGCTTTCCATATACTACATACGGAGCGTTGATTTTTAAAGAATCTTTGATCCATTTTTGTCCTTTGAACCAGACCAACTCCATGGTTCCAGTAGCGTCTTGAAAGGTTGCCACCAACCTACTCCCTCTTTTTTGAGCAATCGATTTGACGTGGGTAATTTTACCCACTAGCTGCACCTCCGAAGAATTGGGATGCAACTCTTTGATCGCATAAAACTGTGTTTTGTCGATATATCGAAAAGGGAAAAAGTGTAACAAATCGTTACAAGTTTTGATTCCCAATTCGGCATACAAAAGCGATGCTCTATGAACACTAACTCCAGCAATATATGTAATGGGTTGATTTAAATTCAATGGATCAAATTTGCAACTACGAAAATAAAGAATTCAATTTTTACAAAAGGGTATTTTGTTTCTTTTAATCTGTGGAAAAGAAAAAAGAACGAAGTAAATGCCTCAAAATAGCGTATCTTTGCATGCTTTATAAAATAGATAATGAGATTACACAGAAACTTAACTTTTTCAGTTATAGATAGTATTAGAGATATATTCAACGAAGGAGTTTATGCAGACAAGGCAGTTGAAAAAGCCTTGAAGCGAGACAAGCGTTGGGGAGCTAGAGATCGAAAGTTTGTTGCCGAAACTATTTATGACATCGTTCGTTGGAATCGATTGTATGCAGAAATTGCCGATGTAAAAGTTCCATATGACAGAGATAATATTTGGAGATTATTTTCTGTTTGGTGTATTTTAAGAGGAATTGCCTTACCAGATTGGAATCAAATAGGAGATGTTCCCGAAAGAAAAATCAAAGGCCGTTTTGCCGAACTGTCAAAAATCAGAAAATACAGAGAATCCATTCCAGATTGGATGGATGAGATGTGTTTGGCTGAATTGGGCGAAGAGCTTTGGACCAAGGAAATTGCTGCATTGAACCAACAAGCAAGCGTAATTTTAAGAACCAATACTTTGAATATTTCGAGAGAAGTGCTTCAAATGAAATTAAAAGCAGAAGGAATCATTTCAGAACTCCTTCCTCATCATTCAGATGCTTTGCTGTTGCCAGAAAGAGCCAATGTTTTCAAAACAGAAGCTTTTCACAATGGGTATTTTGAAGTTCAGGACGCTTCCTCTCAACTCGTTGCGTCTTATCTAGACGTACAACCAGGAATGAAAGTAGTAGACACCTGTGCAGGTGCAGGAGGTAAAACCTTGCATTTGTCTGCGTTGATGAAAAATAAAGGGCAAATCATTGCCATGGATATTTACGAGAGTAAACTCCGAAAACTTAAAGTAAGAGCCAAAAGAAACAAAGCACACAATATAGACATGCGTGTCATCGATTCGACTAAGCCAATTAAAAAATTACACGGGAAAGCAGATCGAGTATTGATCGATGCTCCTTGTTCTGGTTTGGGTGTAATTCGAAGAAATCCAGATTCTAAATGGAAACTACAACCCGAATTTATCGAAAATATTAAAAAAATTCAACAAGAAATTTTGCAAAGCTACTCTGCCATGGTAAAACCTGGCGGAAAAATGGTTTATGCTACCTGTTCTATTTTACCTTCAGAAAATCAGAATCAAGTAAAAACATTCCTAGAATCTGAAGCTGGAAAAGACTTTCATTTTGTCTCTGATAAAAAAGTTTTTGCACATATTTCTGGTTTTGATGGATTTTACATGGCCTTGTTAGAGCGAAAGTAAAAACAGAAGGCTTTTTTATGGAAAATTACCTCAAAAAAAAATTGATAGTCCAAAATTTCATCAAAAAATAAGTCTTCTTTTGGGAGCATACAAATAAAAAAAGACGAATCCTACCGATTCGTCTTTTTCCGTTTATAACTCCGTGAATAACTCTAGATATTCTCTAAAATAAATAGCTCACATTTTAACTAAAAAAAGTAAATTTGCTACTTACAACAACACACCAAAAATAATAGAATGATTCACTTTTTCGGAAACACAGACAGTACTGTTTTTGCTGTTCAAACAACAAAAGAATTACCCCAAACCTCCATCGCCAAATTAACATGGTTATTTGCCAATCTACCCAAAATAGAAGTGTCTTCAATCGACGCTTTTTTTATGGGCCCCAGAGCTGCAATGATTACTCCATGGAGTACAAATGCTGTTGAAATTACCCAAAACATGGGGATCAAAGGAATCATTCGAATTGAAGAATTTACTTCCGTTTCTAAAGACCATACTGATTTCGATCCTATGATTTCAGAAAAATTTAGCAGCTTGCATCAAGAAATTTTTGACATTAACATCCAACCAGAAGCAATTTTAGAGATTGATGATATTGGGGCTTACAACGAACAAGAAGGATTGTCATTGAATGATGAAGAAGTAACCTACTTAGAAGAAGTAGCAACAAAAATAGGAAGAAAATTAACAGATTCTGAAGTCTTCGGTTTTAGTCAAGTAAACTCAGAACACTGTAGACATAAAATATTTAACGGAACTTTTGTGATCGATGGAGAAGAACAACCCACTTCTCTATTTAAGATGATCAAAGAAACGTCAAAGCAATTTCCAAACGACATCGTTTCTGCTTACAAAGATAATGTTGCCTTTATCAAAGGCCCAAAAGTGGAACAGTTTGCCCCAAAAACAGCAGACAAACCCGATTTTTATCAAACCAGCGATTTTGATTCTGTGATATCTTTAAAGGCAGAAACGCACAATTTTCCAACAACGGTAGAGCCTTTTAACGGGGCCGCTACCGGTTCTGGTGGAGAAATTAGAGATCGACTAGCAGGAGGAAAAGGTTCATTGCCTTTGGCTGGAACAGCGGTTTATATGACTTCGTACGCTCGTTTAAACGACGCAGTCGAGGGAGAAAAAAGCAAAAGACACTGGGAACAAAAATTTGAAGCTAGAGATTGGTTGTACCAAACTCCGATGGATATTTTGATCAAAGCATCTAATGGAGCTTCCGATTTTGGAAATAAATTTGGACAACCCTTAATTACCGGTTCTGTACTAACTTTTGAACACGA
>Ga0257120_1002084_pt1 | contig 12426 bp, 10 predicted proteins | sample SI106_10metaG_FD_190153 | JGI IMG/M metagenome (GOLD analysis project Ga0257120, IMG submission 190153) | Marine microbial communities from Saanich Inlet, British Columbia, Canada - SI106_10 | ecosystem: Environmental > Aquatic > Marine > Inlet | place: Canada: British Columbia | collected... | reverse complement strand
TACCGAGACAAAACACCCACATACCATTAAAACATGAATAAACGAATCAAAATAATATGCGACGTTCATAATTGTAGAGAGTTTGAGCTTGCCAAAGTTACGATGTTCTGCCACCATAAAATGTAAGAAAGACGTCAACGCAAACAGTAATGTCCAAATACTGTCTTGCTTGAACGAGAATGTTTGGAAAGACAACATACATGCTAAGAAAAACGTAATATGACAGCAAACAGCTATTTGTATACAAACAGCCTGTTTGTTAAACATTTCCTTGTAAAAACAAATGCATTTATACTCTTTCTTATATTTTTTCATGTATAAATACAAAAAATAATTGTGTAATGGGGTGTCTCTCGTCAAGAATGAACACATGTATAGAACACCACAGCAAAGAATTATATATAGAAAGAGCAGAAACCCGTTTTCAAAGAACAAGAATAGGTAACACAGATACACCTGAAAGAAAAAAGAAAAGAAGAAAAATTTACGAACAAGAATTTTTGAGAGGTGTGGAATCTCATCGGAAATACATGGGAAAGAACATATCAGACGCGGACATTATTGAAAACTATAAGAAAGTAACCGCAGGAATGTAAATTATTATTTATCATAAATCCTATAACTGTTAGGAATATATAGGGTTTTATAGCGAAACTTAAAGGAATTACACAAAAAAAAATGTCCTCACAAAACGTAGTAAATGCTTTCTGTGATCAAATTGATAATGGCGATATTTCCAACGACTTTAAGGAATTTTGGCGATCGACATGGAAACCAATTACGCAGAGATGCTTGAATGTGGCAAAGCATAAATTTATTATGAGGAAAGCATTTGAACTTTTCAAAGCAAAATTTTCTGTATGCAAGTTTGCAAATAGAAATGTTTCATTTTTAGAGACATTTGTTGAAGATGAAGAAATACAGATTTTACGGTCATTATGCAAGCATGTCGGTTTACAAGGAGAAGAATTCATTTATTTTGGCTTGTTATTTCATAAGAACCGCTGTAAAAAATATTTTAAAAGCAAATCTAAATAAAAGTGATCGCCCGATAGCGAAATTCAAGTCTTTGTTTTCCTTAGACGAGACTTTCGTTTTTCACGTCTTTGTTTGATTTTCCTTAGACGAGACTTTTGTCTTTCATTTCTGTTGCTTTTTTCCTGCATCGCAATAGTATCCCCAGATATACCCGCTGGGTTCATTTCTAACGTTTGTTGGGTTCTCCTTAGACAAGGAATTTGTCTTTCAAGGTCTTTGATTTGTTCTGTTTTGCACACTCTTTTTTCAAGTGCTTCTTTCTGCGCTCTGTGTAGTGCGAGAATAGTCTCCTTTGTTTCTATTATCGTCCTTATATGTTTCAGCATCCTACCTTTTCGCGTCTCTGAATTTTCCGTTGTGGTGACTCTCGAATTCTCGCTTTCAAGTCTCGCTTTCAATACTGTTACATCTTCGGATAACTGTTCGATGATTTGTGTCAATAAAAGTATGGTGGAGGTCAAATGGTTTCTCTTCTGTCGCTCGCGTAGCTCGAGTTCCAAGCGAATAATGTTGGCCGCGCGCCTTCTCCATAAAACCGCAGTTATACCGACGAGGGTTATACCGACAATGCCAGATATCAGTGTGAAATTTTCGGCGGGCTCAAATTTTGTTTTGACAAATTGATGGTATGTACTCGCCGAAGGATATGTACTCGCCGAATGACTAACTTCAACAGCAGACATAAGGGGCCCACTTTGATCAGAATCTTTCCACTCGAGCAGAGCGGCCCATGCATAATTTATCAAGTCGTTTTTGTTTATTTCTGCTATCGCTAAACTGTTTTCCAAAAATCCTTTTACTTGCTGTTCAATTGCGGTTCTATCCTTTTGTTCTTGTTCCTGTGAATATACCTGATCGTTGGTGCTATAGTCCTCACTAATTTCGGCAATGTCTGTATCTATGGCTAAAATCTCTTGATTATACCGGTCATTTGCATTAGAAATGCGTTGCTGATATGTTAGCAGGTGCTGACTGTCATAATCAACGGGAAATGAACATTGGGTTAATTCTGTCAAATCTCGTTTTAAGGTGTTTTCGTGATCTTCGATACCTGCATTTTTTAAAAGGGTTATGGCCTCACACTCTGTAATTTGTTTGAACATATTTCAACAGAATGTGCCATGTTTATAGTTTCATTTTACAGTCTTTCATCCCAACTTTCCTCGTTTTCAAAACCGTCCAAACTAATTACCAGGTCATCGATTTTTACAAAGCGATTGTATTTTTCTGTAAGGCTCTCGATCGTCGCTTGTTCTTTATTCAGAATAAAACAGCCGATACAGTAAAGTGAAAAACTAATCAATATAAAAGGCAGTGCGAAAAGTATCAAAATAGACTTGAAATCAGAAAAAAAAATCATCAGGGCAACAGTAGTTGATATCATTTGATAAAAATGTTCTGCAGAGATTTGTTTAAGATCCAAACAAATGTGTAGAGCGATCACAATTAAAAATAACGTGGTTTCTATACATATCTGTTTCAAACTGCGACTGTTTTCATATAAACGAAGAACTAATATGAGTACGACGGGTAGTACAGTCATAAATGGCATGATTATCGGCAGCGTGACATATAGATAGTTGACAAGCACCCAGAAACAAATACACGTTAAATGCACATGTGGAATCCACACATCGCTACCGCTCGCTATCACTTTGCAAGACATTGTTAATACTGCAAAACTAACAAAAGTAAGGAACAATCCCAAAATGCCAAAAATAACCAGAATGTTGGCCAATTCTAAAATATCTACTGAAAAAAAAATACAGATAAATATATGGACGGAGCTCCATGATACAGTGCTCCATTTTCCATCGAAATCCAGTTTGTGACGCTGTACAATAGTCTGTAATTGAAAAAGAGTGACAATTATGACTGATAGCAATGAAAATAGGATGGTCAATACGGGAATAATCCGCGCAGGCGACTCGTAAATAATGCCTAGGAGTAACCAAGAATAATTGAGTAAAATATAAAGGATGAAAGCAAATCGGTCAAAAAGCATAAGAAATGCGACTGGGTTATTATTGATTATTATTATAAGGCCTTTAAATACAATTTACAAGAATTATTTCTCCAAAAGCCGAAACACATGATAATTGTTTTTTTTTTAGCGGAGCCGAGGGCCTGCGGTCCAATGTTTTTTTTTAGAATATTAGTTTGATGTGTTTTGTTTCTAACGCGGTTTTAATTTTGGATTGAGGTAAAATTTTGAGGGGATTTTCTTGTGGTGGATTTACGTACGTACCGTCTGGGTTTAGAACTTTTGCCGTACATTGGGATGGACCCCCCCTTCCGTTGGGTCCACAAACTAACACTCCCTCCGGACGGCGATCAGGCAAAATACCTATATATACCATAAAACTTGATATTACAGATTCCTTTTTTGGGGCTGACATTGGGCCCATACGTTCAATAGTGTCGTACTCTTCGAGTGGTGGTTGCTCTGTTTTGTTGGTACGCGTTCCATCACGGGTGGAACGGACATATTCTTCTACAAAATTGTCTTTGTCTTTATTTGCATGCAAATCGTGGACTGACTTGTACGCGGCGGCATCGGCGGCAGTACGATTCCGTTGTTCTTCTTGCAGATTCCGTTGTTCTTCTTGCAGATTCCGTTGTTCTTCTTGCAGACTACCCAACAATGTTTGCATGTTTTCGGGGAGGTTCTTCTTGTGAAAATTATATTCAACATGCAGGTCCGGACTTGGATATGGACTTCCCCAGGAATATGGATTTGTGATATATTTTAATTTACTTCCTTCGAGTAATTGACTTCCTGCAGGTATGTACGTTATTTCATGGCTTTCGTTCAACTCTAATCCATTTTCTGCCATGTTTCGAACACTTTCATCGAGTTCTGACACTGCGGTAGTGAACGTCGCCCCTTTTTTATCAGAGAACGTTGTAACAGATTGTGGCGCTTTGGATCTCACTATCTCACGAACTGGTACCTTGGATGTAGTTACATTATAGCCGCTTACAAAAATCTTATTTGGCAGCCGAGGATCCAGCTTTTTACTGACGATTTTGATCTTCCCCAGTTTAAATTGTTCTTTATCCAGTTTCCAACTTATTAAATTTTTAATATCTTTCGGCTCAATCTCATTCGTGCTGTTATTTATTGATGCAATTAATGAAGATATCGGAGCGGTTCTTAATTCACCATTTTCACAAATAGCTACTGTAACGTTAAATTTATCCTTGACAATGAAATTTTCATGCTCCGTACGGGATACTTTAGCTATCTCCCATGGAATTGCTATATCGGACCAAATAATAACATCTTCCTCCACTATTATAGATGTTGACTCATGTATGGCTTCAGGAGGGCTATTATATAAATCCTTCAGTCTGCCCTTGCATTGGGTGACCTCACCCAATGCACCGTTGAAATCATCATCATTCAATTTCTCTCCTCCTGTAATTACCATCTTTCCATTCGTGTCGTATTCTAACCTTTGTCTGGATTTGAGAACCCATTTTTCTTCTACTGACCCACTAAAAATGCCCAGGACAGAGTTTGGTGCAGGTACCAATCCAGAGTCTGTATCATATTCACGGCCGTCAATAATGACCTGTATAATTTTTGGGTACTTACCACCATTAGTGTCATCATCAGGGTTTTCCTCATCCACCGCAAACTTAATGCTATTACCGCCATTTGAAATCATTGTATAATATTTGACCCTTTTGAAATCATTTATTGGTACTCGGGACAAATGTCCCGAACAGTTACCCGAAGACCACCCCCAACTGGTTGGGGCCAATTGTGATAAGATGACAACGTCCATTATCACGCCGTAAATAAAACGTGTCGCAAACGCACGTTTCCAAACCTTGATGAATATTTTTTCGAACTTTTTACAGGTTCTTCCGGCCAATCCTGCGGGAAAAATTCTACACAATAAACCTATGTACTTTATAGGTTGCAACAACTGCATATAAGTGATATTCGCACCTGTTTTAAATAACGACCTCAACCCATCTGCCGGACTCGTAATGAGAGCATACAACATATTTGTTGCCATCTGATGAAAGAATCCGGTAGAAACCCCGAATGCTTCTACACCATGATCCAATGCTAAAATTGGTTGTTTAAAATATTCTGTTCCAAACATCACTGCACCTCCCGCCCCAGCTGCGACCGTGATAAATGGCAAGGTGAAAAAGTATGCAACACCCGCTACCATCACCATTCCAGCACCGGCGAACTGCCGGGCGAATGATCCATTTAGAGAGTCCGTACTATTAGGAGCCATACTTTTTTTGAAACCCATTGAGACGTTCAATAATTTTACGATCCATTCTCCCATCTTTCCGGGTAAGACATTTGAAAGGAATTGACCGATGTAAGTTTTGGTGGCAAGCCACCGGGCGAACGTTCTCCCAGAACTGCCCATAATAGTTATAATTGCGTCAGCTATCTGCATACCCATCATCTGCGTAGCTAACTTGACACCTTTCCACATTACATAACTTGATCCGACTCCCACCGCATGTCCTGCTACAGCAGGGAATAAGAATCCGGCACCTGTCAATATAACCGTCTGAACGCCAACACAAATTACCGTGTTTATAATTAATAAATATACTTGTTTTTCTACAACATAATCGACAAGATCCATCACGTGTTGATAAAGATTTAATGACAAGGATTCCATCACTGCACCACTGCTTTTAACTAAGAAGTCCACAATCCCTGTGATAAATTTATCAGTGTCCGACGACAAAGGAAAATATTTAATCAATCCTTTGATCTTTTCACCAGCCCATCCAGTCAACGATTTTAACCCTTGCCAAATGACGTAACAAATCTTTTTAACTGCTGACCCAACAATCTTTCCTTCTGTAAGATTTCTTAATGTATCCTTTAAATAATGAATCAGCCTCGAAAACAATTGAAATATAAAATTTCCTTCTTTTGTTTTGAGTAAAGTTTCAAAGTCCCTATTTTCTTTATGCCCTTTGAGCATTTCAACGCTCTCGGCTTGTTCAATAATATTGAACACACAATTTGCCGGATAGCAGATTTGATTAGTATCCTTATTCATAAAATTTTTATTCTCTGTCCCAATGAGGTCTGATAGTGTTCGCCCCATCTTGAAGTTGAGTGGAATGACAAGATGAAACTGTGCACAGACATACTTCTTATCTATCGGGTCAAGACTGTCGAGAAAAGAAACTAACTTACCCATGGTAAGCCGAGTAAAAATACATGTTGCATCGTTAGTTTTAAACGGCTTATACACATAGTATGGTTTGACCTCATTGTTCACAGACGTAAACTGATGCTGTGTCATTCCTGCTATCTTTCCATTTCCAATCTTAGTGAATATTTCATCTCGGCGAGCTCTTGCCGTACCAAAATCCACTAATTTATCTGCGACTCGGATTTTGAAAGTATAATCTGGAGAAGTAGAAGATGGTTCATCTTCGTCTATGGTGATTTCGTCTATGTCTTTATATTGACTAATATAAGAGTCAACCCAGTCTTGAGCCCAGGTGAGGTGTTGATCTTGTATGCCATCTTCATTTTCTGGATCGATTACATTTTTAGCCGCTTCTGTAGAGTCAATGTCCTCACCACCGATAGCTTCCATCATGGCGGGTGCTTTGGGCATTTTTGTCGTAACATCTTCTTGTGCAAGATTTAGATCTGTCAATGTGCCCATCCACTCATTCGTTAAGTTCAATGTCTCGTCAAGGAAATCTATTGCGCCACCCAGTTTTGGTGGTTCAATCTGACAAATCTTATATACGCTATATAATATGCTAACGGAGACTGCGGTTCCCGTTGCTAATCCAAAGGCCGTGTAATACATCGCATCTATTTGTGTTTGTATGCCGCCCAATATGGCATATGCTGCCAAATTGGGCAGTCCACCGAACGGCCCATATTTTAAAAATGTAGAAGCTAATGAGCCAAGATTCCCAGTTCTATTAATCAAACTTGTCGCTAAGGCCGACGCCTCATTCAGGCTTAAACCCAGCAATTTCACTGCGGTGAGTTTGATTCTATTGAATTGGTCTTTTAACTCTTTTTCTGATAGATTGTCTTTAACTATAAACGGGAGTGAGTTCTCTTTTTCCACAAGTATGCCTTTCATTGGTTCAGCAACGTCAAACGGTTTTTTTGAAGAAATAAAAGCTTTTTTTTCTTCGGAAGCAATCGAGTCGGCAACAATATTTTGTACCGTAATTGTTTTTAAAAGAGCGCTTAGAATTTCGCCAGATATAGCATTTTCATCAAATAACTTTTGAATTTCACCATGTTTCAACCGCACATACTCTTCCAATTTTTGTTTAAAAATGCCCAGTTCTGTTGCAAAACGTACTTGCGGGTCCTTTGCCCAGAACTCGCCAGTCTTGCGTAAATTTGTGCCGATTTTGGACGCCATTTTATTGCGCCAATGGTTTTCATAAATAAATTTACGCATATCTTGTTTTTTTTCTTCGGGCATGGTAGCCAATTCGTTTTCGGTCATATAGAGGTGCAATGGTACTTTTGCAATTTCAGTCTTTTCCTGCGCCACGATTTCTTCCATGTCTACTTTTTTTTTTTTTAGTTCGTCGTCCAGAAGTACGTTGGGTACAATAGGAGCTACATATTCCCCAACCTTATTCGCCAAAGCGAAAGCATCCTCCCATATGCCTTCGGCGGGTTCGAATGAAGTGTCCTGTGGATGGTTCATATACAAATGCTGTAGTTCGATATTGGGTATAGACAACTCTTTGATTATATTTCTTGTATGGGGATCAAGACGCTTAAAACGCAGGTTTTGTTTCTCAACATGGTTTTGTATTTGCTTTGTGAGATTCATCGATAACAAAAAAACATATATATATATACTCACATTTTATAACTAATATTTAATACTTCCATGCAGAATCCAGGTGAGTCTACTTTAGAAGAAAAGACAGAAGAACAAGCAGATAAGGAAACAAGTACAAAAAAGGAAACTCGCGTTAGAAACCGTTATGAATTATATGTTGTTATATTTAGAGACTTTGATTATTTTGTAGGCAATGTGGAGCGATTATATGACGAAAAAGCAAGAGCGGTTGGCTGTTATCTCATACAAAATGATTATCAGGTTTATATAAATGAGAAAAATATACATAGCTCAGTTAAAATTGAAGACCTCGCATGGGCTCAATATCCGGCAGAACAATTGCTACAAAACCTTAAAGATTTAGCAGGAGAACAGAAGGTCCGTTTGCCAAGCGAATTAAGGAATCAAATGTTCGTGAAAAGACCAGGGAAATATGAGGAAAATGTAGAGGAGGAAGCACAACCCAAAACAAACTGGGGGAGATTTTTCCATCCAGGCACATTGTTTTCTTTTTGGGAGTTTGTCCAGAAAAAGAAAGCAAGATTTGATAAGAGTATGAACGATGTAACACAAGATGCCGCCCGGACGGCGACGCGGTTGGGTCATTCGGCGCATCAACTACACAACGAACAACGACAACGACTCAACGAACAACGACACAACGAACAACGATCCCCCGTAAGATACTTTAAAAATGGAGAATTTTACACAGAAGGAAAAGATGAAGGAGGAGGAGACAGTGGAGGAGACAGTGGAGGAGGAGACAGTGGAGGAGACAGTGGAGGAGACAGTGGAGGAGACAGTGGAGGAGACAGTGGAGGAGACAGTGGAGGAGAGCCGTCGCCATGGACGACTCCATTTGGTTATTCGCACAATAAAGGAGGTCTCAAGAAAGGTGGCGGCATGGTACAACCTGACGAAAAACAACGGAGAGAACAAATAAAAGCAAGAAAAGAAAGAGCAGAAAAAAGAAGAGCAGAAAAAAAAAGAGCAGAAATTACCGAAAAAATGAGAAAAAGATTCCCAAGAAAAAGATTCCCAAGCGATACGGAAAACTCGAATAAGAAGAAAACTGAATTATTTAGTGGTACGTTCAAACAATTTGTCTGCTGATAAAATAAGTGTATAAACACATCATTTATATTTATTGTTTATATGTTATTTTCATTTGTGCTAGTTCCTATAGAAAAACAATTCCGTAAAATACAAAGCATTCAAAACAGTCGTAGAATGTATTATCTGCAACCTATAGGAAATCGAGAAATTCGTAAATTTTTACCAAAAAAGTATATTGATTTTGTAATTGGGTTTGGCGAAACAAACAACAACTCGTTTGAGTTTGGTCACCAATGCACGATTTGTTTTGAAGCCATGACAACCACGGGTAAAAAATTATGGACGTTGCCGTGCCATCATACGTTTCACCATGAATGCATTGGTCAATGGGTACAGAACTGTACTCAACAACATAGGACACCGACTTGTGCGTTGTGTCGGACAGAATTTTCGCCACCAGATATTCAAATATTGTACCATACCAGTTCTGAACTTGTACACACTAAATTATACAATTTTGCAGAGAACACCGTCACTATTAATGGTAGAATATATGACATACACGAGGAAACACAGGAAGAGAAAGTGGAGGCTATACAGCGGATTTTAGATCACATACTAAAACAAGCTCGTCAACAGGACTCGGCCATACTTGAAACTATAATGACATATTTAAACGACAACGGTATTGATTCCAGCGAATTTCAAGGAAAAATAGTTCGTTTCAATTCAACCTCGAGTTGTTGTATGAGTTAAGAATTTTTCATACGTCCATCTCTTTCATACGTCCATCTCGTTGTACCCTTTACTACTACAACAACAAAATAAACATTTAAATATACTGTAAATACACATAAAACAATCCTTGATCTTACAAATTACCCATAAAATGAAAAGGAAAAACAGTATAATTACACCAATTATGACGTATTGCATTGTATCTGGTAGGTCACTGAAGGGTGGTAAAATAGATGATATTACATCTGAATAAGCCATTTCATTTGAGATACAACAGTTATATATACTACAAATTCTTTTCTGATCTTATCCAATTGCGTTCCTGTTGCATTGTTTTTTTGACACAATTATCGATACATTGTTTAAATTTGAATCTTGTGTATGGCATCCGCGAAGCTTTACGCGACCACCAGTATACGTATTCTTTACAGGGTAACGTACATTCGCTCTGCATTTTTAACAAAAGTTCAGCTGACATTTTGTGTTTTTGTTGTTTTTTGATATTGTGTATTGCGCCAAAATATTCGTAACAGATATTGGTCATTTGACCCATTCTGGGATTGATACAGAAGAGTTTTGTGAAATTAATAATAGCTCCTTTTTCAAAGCGTTATTTTCATTATACAGATGCAAACAGATATTTGATAATTGTTCGGTTGTAATCGGGATTATTTGCGGACTGTTGTTTTGTTGTGTTATGCCACTTGATATTTTTAAATGTTGGAGTCTAGCAATAATTTGATCCATTTATTATACGAGCTAAAAGACTTTATACACTAAATATTAAAACCGTAAGGAATAAAATCAAAAAAACTTACTATAAACGTTTGTATTGATTATATCAAAATGTTTCGATCATTTGTTCCAAGCGAACCATTACCAATACCAGAAGAAAAAACACCAGAAGAAAAAACATCAGATACTGAAGAAAAAACACCAGATACTGAAGAAACTCCCGAAGAAAAAACATCAGATACCGAAGAAACTCACACTATGAGCATATCCCCAGGTGCCTCAGGTGCCGCTCTGCATGCGATGGGACAACAACTACCGACTTCGCCGTCAGCAGTGCCAGGTGGACAGTCCGCACCTGGCATGTCCCGAACGGACCATTTACAAGCAAGTGGGGTTACGGGGTCCATATTGTTTGAAAGTGAAGAGGAAATGTACTCTGAATCTGATGGTAGTGACGGAACTACAGACGACGAGTCAAGCGGAGACGATGGTAGTGACGGAACTACAGACGACGAGTCAAGCGAAGACGATGTTTTCTGAAAAATCCACGACGAGTACTGGAGAATTGTACGATAAAGAATAAAAAAAAAAATTATTTTATTATATTTGTATGTTTTGTGTAATTATGCCGAACAAGATTCACATTCTTCAGCTTTGATTTCCATGATCTTCTGCCTTGTTGTTTTAACAGTAAATTGCAGGGCTTTTACTGCTGGTCTCGTCCGCAAATAGTAGCAGCCTGTTTTCAATCCAGATTTCCACGATAAGAAATGTGCGGATGTTAGTTTTCCGCGCGTGGCCTCTTCAATATGCAGGTTCATCGACATTGATTGATCAATAAATTGACCACGGTCAGCTGCCATTTCAATAACTGATCGTTGACTTATTTCCCAAACAGTTCTAAAGACCTCTTTGATGTGTTTAGGAATCCCTTTGATGTTTTGAATTGAACCACGGTGTTCGATAAGTAGATTGCTCATTTTATCATTCCAAATGCCTAATTTGCTTAGTTTTTCTTGCAAAAACCTATTAATAACAATGTATTCACCAGAGAGAACCCTGCGTGTATATAAATTGGATGTTCTGGGCTCAAATGACTCTGTATTGCCCATGATCTGGGCGCTACTGGCGGTGGGCATTGGCGCTGTTAAAAGTGAGTTACGGCATCCGTATTTGATCAGATTTGCCCGCAATTCACTCCAATTATGTCTTTCGTTGCTTTGTTTCTGCCCCCATAGTTCAATTTGGGTCATCCCTTTTGAAAAGGGACTCCCTGGAAAACTGTCGTAAAAACCATCTTTTTTGGCAATTTCAATGGATTGGCTCAAAGCACCAAAATAAATAGTTTCAAATATATTTTTATTCAAAATTCGTGCTTTGTCTGAATCGTACGGCAAATTTAACATCTGAAACACGTCAGACAATCCCTGAACGCCGATACCGATCGGTCTGTGCTTCATATTTGACACTTTTGCGGAAGGAATCGGATAAATATTTACGTCAATCGTTCTATTTAGATTCTTCGTGACTAATGTTGCTACTTTTTCTAATTGATCAAAATCAAATACACCGTTTTGAACACACGCTGACAAAGAGATACTTGCCAAAGTACACACGGCCGTTTCTTGAGGCGACGAATATTCTACAATTTCACAACAGAGATTGGACCCGCGAATAGTCCCGAGGTTTTGTTGGTTGCTTTTCTGATTGCAAGCATCTTTAAACATAATATACGGCGTTCCAGTTTCGATTTGTGCATCTAATATTTCAAACCATATTTCCCGAGCACTGTTAAATGTCTTGACCACCTGTCCTTTTAATTGACATTCTTCGTACAACCGCGTGTATTCTGTTCCGACAGCGTCTTGCAACCCTGGACATTGTGTAGGGCATATTACTGACCAAGGTTTATTCTCTTTCACGCACTCCATAAAATGATTTGAAATCCACATCCCGTAAAAAAGATCTCTTGCTTTTTCAGATTCAATGCCATGGTTTTTTTTCAATTCCAAGAAATCCAAAA
>Ga0257120_1002080_pt1 | contig 12437 bp, 7 predicted proteins | sample SI106_10metaG_FD_190153 | JGI IMG/M metagenome (GOLD analysis project Ga0257120, IMG submission 190153) | Marine microbial communities from Saanich Inlet, British Columbia, Canada - SI106_10 | ecosystem: Environmental > Aquatic > Marine > Inlet | place: Canada: British Columbia | collected... | reverse complement strand
ATCTGAATCTCAGCAAGTCTTTGAAAACTTGCCTTTTGGAAGCTATGAGTTTAAAGTTAAGGGAAAAGTAGGGAACTCAGATACGCTAAATACGGCATCCTATTCTTTTGTAATTAATCGACCCTGGTACCTTTCAAACATATTAATTACCACATATGTGATCCTTTTTATTGTGTTATGGATTGTCGTTCACAATGTTTATAAACGCTATTACAGAAAGCAACAAGAAAAATTACTTCAAAAATCTCAGGAACAACTCGCCATTAAAGAGCTTGAGACAACCCAAAAGTTAATGCAGTTAAAAAACGAAAAACTAGAACTTGACATTGATAGTAAAAACCGTGAGTTAGCAGTGTCTACAATGAGTCTTATTAAGAAGAACGAATTTTTGAATAGTATTAAAAGTGAGCTCAAGGAAAAAGATAATAAGCAGGATATTAAAAAAGTGATTAAGATCATTGATAAAAATCTAAACAATACAGACGATTGGAAGTTGTTTGAAGAAGCTTTTAATAATGCGGATAAAGACTTCCTTAAACTTATAAAAGAAAAACACCCCGCACTAACGCCCAATGACCTTCGTTTGTGCGCTTATTTGCGCTTAAATTTATCCTCTAAAGAAATTGCACCTCTACTTAACATCTCTCCGAGAAGTGTAGAAGTAAAACGTTACCGTTTGCGTAAAAAAATGGATTTACCACACGAATCTAGCTTGACAAATTATATTTTAGAAGTATAATTAACACTACACTTATTATTTTCACCCATACAAGCACCCTACATTCATACTTTTTTGTTGCTTCGTTAATTTGTTGATTATTTATAAATCACCAATTTTTAACCTGTCGATTTAAGGATTTAGCAAAATTTCTGTTATTTTTTTATTTTGTATAACTTTTGTTGAGGTTTTTTAAATAAAAATTACGATACCTTGCCCTATATTTACTGCAAACCAAAACAAACCAAAATTTATGAAAAAAATGTTTTATGCCGCATTGATGACTTTGGCTTTTGCTTTTACAGCAACTGCGCAAAACACAACAGTTAGTGGTACTGTAAAATCTAGCGCAGATGGCTTGCCCTTAATTGGAGTTAACATCATAGTTAAAAACACAAGCTCAGGAGCTGTGTCAGATTTTGATGGAAATTTCACCATCAACAACGTACAACCGAACGCAACCTTAGTGTTTACCTATATAGGTTTTGAAACATTAGAGTTAGCGGCATCGGCAAATATGAATGTTTCTTTAAATGAAGACAATGAATCTCTAGATGAGATTGTTGTTATTGGATATGGTTCAAAAAACAGAAAAGATGTAACAGGTTCAGTATCAATAGTGGGATCTGAAACTATTGAAAAATTACAACCTGTAGATGTTTCTCAATCTTTACAAGGAACTACAACAGGAGTATCAGTTTCTTCTGCATCTGGTTCGCCAGGAAGTGGGTTTAAATTTTTAATTAGAGGAGTTAGTAGTAACTCAAGCAATGATCCTTTATTAGTTGTTGATGGCTATATAGTATCAAACCTTAATAGTCTTAACCCAAATGACATCGCAAGCCTTACTGTTTTAAAAGATGCACAAGCTGCAATATACGGGATACAAGGAGCCAACGGAGTTATATTGGTAACCACAAAAAATGGAAGTAAAAACTCAGCGCCTAAAGTTACTTATAATGCTTACGTAGGTGTTCAAGAAACGACAAAACAACTTTCTCTTCTTAATGGGGCAGAATATGCTGCCTTAGTGAATGAAAGTTATGCTGCCAATGGCGAATCTGTACCTTACTCAGATATTAGTAATCTCGGAAAGGGAGTTGATTGGCAAAATGAAATTTTTGAACAAGCTTTAATGACTAATCACAACGTTAGTTTGTCGGGTGGTACAGAAAATATAACATACTACTTGAGTGGCACACATTTAGATCAGGACGGAATTATTTCACCTGAAAAATCGAACTACAAAAGAGACAATATAAAGTTAAATTTGGGCGTAGACGTAAACAAACGTTTAAAAACGACCTTAAATTTAAATTACTTTTCTAACGAAAGAAAATCAATTAGTGAATCTGGTTTGGGATCAGTGTTATTTAATGCGATTAGCTATTCACCATTGTTTGCTTTAGACCAGGAAGATTTAAATGGGTTATTTGGAAATGAAATTATAAATCCACTATCTCAAACTAGAGACACTTACAATTCGTATTCTGGGAGTAGTATAGAAGGCAACTTTCAATTGGATTATAAGTTAACAGATGCTATAAAAGTTACATCTCGTGTAGGTTTTAAAACGTATAGCGACAACGGAAAATCGTTTGCTCCGATTGTAAACTATGGTGCAGGTAAAGTATTTAATACAACTCGAAGTAAAGTAAGTCAAAGTAGAAATCAATATGATTCTTATACATGGGATTCTTATGCAACATACAAAAAGTTATTTGCAGAAAATCACAACGTTGAAGCCACTGTTGGTATGACGGTTATTAAAAACTGGGGCAATGGATTGTCAGGAACAGGATATGATGTGCCTTACAACTCTTGGGATTTTGCAGATATCTCTCAAACAACAGGACTCGGTACAGGTAATGATAATTCATCTTACACTTACGATAACCGTTTACTATCTTACTTTGGACGTCTTCAATATGATTTTAAAGGTAAATATTTACTTTCTGCAATGTTTCGTCGAGATGGTTCTTCAGCGTTTGATAAAGAATACCGAATTGACCACTTTAAATCAGTTACTGCAGGTTGGAAAATTTCAGAAGAAAACTTCTTAAAAAATAACTCAACGATAGACTTCTTGAAATTAAGAGGAAGTTATGGAACATTAGGGAACCTTGTAGGTAACGATTTATACAAGGCTTTGTTAAATGGAGAAGCAACTTATGTGTTTGATGGGGCTTTAACTAATGGTCAAGCCTTAGGAGCATTACCAAACAAAATTGCAAAATGGGAGACTGCTGAAAAACTTGACATCGGATTAGATGCTAAATTATTTGGTAATAAACTTGAAGTAGTAGCCGATTACTTTTTAGAAGATCGTATAGATTTATTAATTCCAGGCCTACCAATTTCTGGAATCTTTGGAACTACGGCACCAGGCTCTGGAGCTCCAACAGTAAATGCTGGAACCACACGCTCTGAAGGTTATGAATTACAATTAACGTATAATGATGAAATCTCTGAAAACCTGTCTTTTAATGTAAGCTATAATGTTACAAAGATAGAGGGAGAAGTGATTGATATTATCGGAAACATTCCTTTAACAGGCGGGAGTTTTGGAGTAGGTCAATCGTTATTGCCATCAATAATGGTGGTGGGTCAACCTATAGGCTCTTTTTACGGACTTCAAACAGACGGTGTTTTCCAAACGCAAGCTGAAGTTGATGATCATCCAACTCAAGAAGGACTAGGGTATCCCGCAGCACCAGGAGATATTCGTTATGTAGATGTTAATGGCGACAGCAAAATTGATGCCGACGACAGAACGTTTATTGGAAAACCTTTAGCGGATTATTATATGGGCTTTAATTTTTCAATTAATTACAAAAACCTTGACTTTAGCGCTTACACATATGCTGAAATCGGAAAAGATATGGTTCGTAACTATGAACGTGACCAACGGAACGTAAATCGTCTGGATTATTATTTAGACCGTTGGACAGGACCAGGAACAAGTGTGTCTGTTCCTAGAGCAACTACTGGAGCAACTACAAATAAAATATTCTCTGACTTCTTTGTAGAGGACGCATCATTTGTTCGGATTCAAAACATTCAGTTGGGCTACAGCTTACCAGAAAACCTTCTTGAAAAAATTGGGATGTCTAAAGTAAGAATATACACTTCAGTTAACAATGCATTTACTTTCACAAAGTATAAAGGATTTGATCCTGCAGCTACGAATGGCGATGCTATTGGAGGAGGAATTGATAGTGGATTCTATCCAGCTGTTAGACAATATATTTTAGGACTAAATATTTCATTTTAAACTAAAGCACGATGAAAAACAACAAAAACATAATATCTGCAATTTTAGTGTTTACACTAATTGCAACTGGAATTTACTCTTGTTCGGATGAATTCTTAGATGAAACTCAAAATTATAATATTGATTCTGAGAACTTCTTCAACTCTGAAGAAGATTATTATTTAGCTCTTATTGGTGCTTATGATTTATTACAACCGTCTTACGTGAACGTATTGTTAGGAGAAATTGCTTCCGACAACACTTTATGTGGTGGTGAAAGTGCAACTGATGTTGTAGGCTTTCAACAGATAGATGACATGCGTCATACTGAAGTAAACAGTAACTTAAGAGATATTTGGAACTGGATGTTTGCAGGAATAAGTAGAACCAACTATTTTTTAGAAAACCAAGACAAAACAGTGTTTGAAGGTCGTGAAGCTATGATTGCTGAAGTTCGTTTTCTTAGAGCTTACTACCATTTTGAATTAGTTAAATGGTTTGGTGAACTTCCAATAAAAAATTACGATGAGGCTTTAACTGGAGCGGGAGCACGTTTTTCACCTGGTGATGAACAAGTCATTCCAAGATCATCAGTCGCTCAAGTATATGCACTTATAGAAAGTGATTTGATTTATGCAGCTAGCAATTTAGAATATACAGCACCTCAAATAGGTCGTGTAACCAAAGGCGCATCGGAAGCTTTACTTGGAAAAGCGTATTTATATCAAGATAAATTTAGTGAAGCAGCAACTGTTTTAGACAACGTGATCAACAATGGTCCTTATGATTTAGCATTAGATTATTCTTCGATTTTTGAAGCTAATGGGGAAAACAACATAGAGTCAGTTTTTGAAGTACAATATACAGATGCTGAAGGTGCTGGATTTGATTGTTTACAATGTAGTGAAGGGAATGTAGCTGTTGGATTTAATGGAATTCGAAACCATACAGGTCCAACTTTTGACTCTGGATTCAGTTTTAATGTACCGACTCAAGAAGCTGTTGATGCTTTTGAAGCTGGAGATTCTAGAAAAGAAGCTTCTATTTTAGATATTGAAGCTTGGGCAACAGCAACAAGTGCTACATTTGGAATAGGTTATGAACATACTGGGTATTATAACAGAAAATACATAGCACGAAAAGGCGATCAAAATATGGGTGATCAAAACTTAACTAATCCAAACAACTACAGATCAATTCGTTTTGCAGATGTATTGTTAATGGCTGCTGAAGCTAATAACAGAGGAAGTATAGATGATACCAAAGCTCAATTATACCTTAACAGAGTACGTGAGCGTGCCTTTGGAAACACAACGAACAATGTTTCTGCATCAGGTCCTGCATTAACAGATGCTATCTATCATGAAAGACGTGTAGAACTTGTTGGTGAAGGACACCGATTCTTTGATCTTGTACGTACAGGTCAAGCTGCTTCTGAAATAGACGGCTTTGTAGCAGGAAGAAATGAAATATTTCCAATTCCAATTGAAGAAATCCAATTCTCTAACGGAAACTGGTCACAAAACACAACTTATTAAAAAAATATAACTATGAAAACACTAAAATATTTATTAAGTTTATGTCTGGTAGTCTCTACATTAACCACATGTTCAGACGATGAAAAAGACTTAAGCTTTGTCTCTAAGGTGCAAGCACCCTCTGAATTAGCCATGCTTTTTCAAGTTACTCAGGACAATACGGGCTTGGTAACAATTACACCTACAGCAGAAGGCGCTGTTGGATTTGATATTACTTTCGGTGATGAGACTGAAGAGCCTGGAAACTTAGAAAATGGGCAAAACATTTCACACACTTATGCCGAAGGGACCTATACAGTTAACGCAGTAGCTTATGGAATTACAGGCTTAGAAACAACATTTAGTCAAGAACTAGTCGTTTCTTTTCAAGCCCCTGCCAATTTAGAAGTGACTATTGAAAATGACTCAGCTATTTCAAAACGTGTAAACGTTACAGCTACCGCTGATTTTGGAGTAAGTTTTGATGTTTCTTCAGGAGTTGCAGGAGATACATCAGTTGTTACAGGTAACATAGGAGATACAGTTTCAATTGATTACGCAGAAGCAGGCACATACACGATTACAGTGATTGCTAAGGGTGCAGCTGTAGAAACAACAACGTACACTAAAGAATTTGAAGTTACAGCTATTGTAGCCCCTTTAACAGCGGCTCCAACGCCACCATCTAGACAAGCTGGAGATGTTGTGTCTATATATAGTGATGCTTATACCAATATTAATTTATCGGAAGTTAACCCTGGATGGGGACAATCAACTACCCTAACTGAAGTACAAGTTGAAGGAAACAATACATGGTTCTACAGCGACTTAAGCTTCTCGGGGATAGTAACCGATTATGGAAATGCAACCGATGTTTCAGCAATGGAGTTTGTTCATTTTGATTACTGGACACCAGATGCAACCGTTTTAGGTCTCAAGCTCATAAATACATCAAAATCTAATGGAGACCCCTTAAAGGAAGATATAGAGTTTGTCGATCCCATCAACCTTGGTGGTTGGGTAAGTGTCGATGTTCCTTTAGCAGATTATACAACTGACGTTTCTGGGATTACTCAATTGTTATTTGATACCACTGAAAATAATGCAATTGTTTATATAGATAATTTATATTTCTATAAAACATCAAGTAATACTTCAGGACCAACTCCTATTACTTTTGAAACACCATTTACCTTAGACGCTTTTGATGGCGGTTCTACTAAAGTAATAGCAAATCCAGACACCAATGGTAATACTTCAGCTTCAGTATTAGAACTCGTAAAAGGAGCGGGACAGCCATGGGCAGGATCTAAAATCACAGTACCAACACCATTCTCTTTTGCAGGATCAACATCAGTATCCCTTAAAGTTTGGTCGCCTAGAGCAGGTCTAACTCTTATGATGAAATTTGAAGACGCTGTGCCGTGGCCAAACAATACAGGTTCAGCCGAAATTATAGCAACCACAACAGTAGCTAATCAATGGCAAACATTGTCATTCGATCATTCAGCGATTGACACTAGCATCGACTGGAACAATATGGTATTGATTATGGAAAATGGAACACAAGGTGACGGTTCAGCAGATTACACCATCTACGTTGATGATATAACTCAAAATTAATCCTTAAAACTTTTAAAATAAAATTATGAAACAAATGAAATTTATAATTAGTTTATGTTTAACTCTAGCACTTTTTACAAGTTGTGAGGAAGACAATTACGAATTTGGACCAATTACTGCGCCAACTAACGTACAAGTAACCGCAGAAATTGTTGGTCAAGACGATGATAATCCGAATGGCAATGGAGAAGGATATGTCAATTTTTCGGTAACTGCCCAAGACGGCGTTACATTCCAATTTAATTTTGGAGACGGAAATTCTGAAGTTGCTCCTTCAGGAGTTATATCTCATCGGTATTCTCAAACTGGGGTGAATAACTATACAGTAATTATTAATGCAGTTGGTACAGGAGGCGTATTGTCGAGTACTTCTGTTGATATTACCGTTTTTAGTTCATTCGAAGATTTAGAAGCTTTAGAATTCTTAAGTGGATTAAACGAAGGAGATACTAAAACATGGGTATGGGCTTCTGATATACCTTTGCACATAGGCTTAGGACCTGTTATAGATGACTACGGCGGAGGTGAATTTGCATGGCCAAATTGGTGGAATGGAATACAACCAAACGATCCAGAAAAATCATGTATGTATGCTAATAAATTTGTTTTTACTACAACTGCAAATGGTTTAACTTTTGAGCAAACTGCTGGACCTGCATTTGTTCCTGGAACATATGCCGATATTATAGGCGTAACTGGAGATACTTGCCATGATGAATCTGTAGCTACAACTATGTTTGGAGTTAAGAACGTATCATTTTCTCCATCATCGTCAAAAGCAGCTCTTGAAGGCTCTTATGATGATGTACCTTATAGAAAGACTAGCTTTCAAATATCTGACGGCGGTTTTATGGGCTGGTACACAGGGGATGTTGTCTACGACATTATTTCAATTAGCGCAACAGAACTACATGTAAGATCTGTACAAGAAGGTGGAGGATTTGCATGGTATGCTAAGTATAAATTATCAAATTAATATATTGATAAATTCAGAAAAAAAAGAGACGAAAATTCGCCTCTTTTTTTTATTTTTTTAAATTTGTAACTATGAGAAATTATAAAATTTTCAAGTGTTTAACAGTGGTTTTATTCGCACTAGTTTTAGGGGCTTGTTCTTCAAACGATAATGACTCAGTAAACCCACCATCTGGAGGCGACGGGAATCAAGATAATTTACCAACTAATTTGGTGGCAACAGTAGTCATACAAGGGCAAGACGCCAATAATTCTTATGGAGACGGTTCTGGCATCTTTAGCTGTACAGCGACTGCTACTAATGCTTCAAAGTATGGATTTAAAATTGGAAATGGTACTGAATCTCAAAACACAACAGGGGTTTTTTCTCATACATTGCGAAATTCAGGAACAAATCAATTTTCATTGACTATTTATGCCTACTCAAGTACAAATGAAAAAATAAGTATTGTAAAAAACCTTACCGTTTTAGTCAATGGTGATACAACAGGAGGCTCTGGAAATAATGACGTCCTTGTGTGGTCTGATGAATTTGATGGCGATGGAGCTATTAATACTGAAGATTGGAACTATGAGACTGGCGGTGGCGGTTGGGGTAACCAAGAAGTCCAAGTTTATACCTCTAGCAGTACTAATATAGCAAAGTACGGAGGGATTTTGAAAATAACAGCAGTGAAAGAAACCAATGGAACTTATTCTTCTGCTCGAATTACAACTCAAAACAAATTAGATTTCAAATATGCACGCATTGATATTCGTGCAAAACTTCCATCCCTAGCAGGGACTTGGCCAGCGTTATGGATGTTGGGGGTTAATATTTCGGATAGCTCGGTTGGTTGGCCTAAATGTGGTGAAATTGACATCATGGAACAATTTGAAGACAAAACATACGTGAAAGCGACATGTCATTGGGACAATAACGGTACAAATGCGGATTATGGTCGTGAAAACAACTTAAGTACGCCAACAGAGTTTCATAAGTACTCTTTAGATTGGAGACAAGGCAGCATCAAAGCGTATGTAGACGATGTTGAGTATTTTACTATGTCAACAAACAGCACTCTACCGTTTGATGCTAACTTCTTTTTGATATTTAATCTAGCTATGGGAGGGACTAACGGAGGTGCTATCGACCCAAATTTCACATCCGATTCAATGGAAGTTGATTATATACGTGTATATCAATAAAATGACATTAGATAGTTTAAAATTCGTATTAATTTTTTGTTTATTTGCAATGCATTCTTGTGAAAAAAGTAATTCTACTTCCACAAAAGAAAATACATCTCCAATAACTTCTGTTGAGCATATAGAACAAAAGGTAGCCGTCTTATTAAAACAAATGACCCTTGAAGAAAAGATTGGTCAGATGAATCAATATAATGGATTTTGGGACCTTACGGGCCCCGCTCCAAGCAGTGGTAATGCGGCGAAAAAATATGACCACCTTCGCAAAGGCTATGTTGGTTCTATGCTCAACCTTAGAGGCGTTAAAAATGTTCGCAAAATTCAAAAAATTGCCGTCGAAGAAACGCGTTTAGGCATCCCCTTAATTATAGGATTTGATGTGATTCATGGGTATGAAACACTTAGCCCTATTCCGCTTGCAGAATCGGCGAGTTGGGACTTAGAAGCCATCAAAAAATCTGCAGAAGTCGCTGCAGAAGAAGCAGCTGCAGCAGGAATCAACTGGACCTTTGCGCCTATGGTCGATATTTCACGAGATGCGCGCTGGGGTCGTGTGATGGAAGGTGCTGGAGAAGATCCATACCTAGGCTCTAAAATTGCAATTGCAAGAGTAAAAGGCTTTCAAGGATCAGATTTATCAAAACACAATACACTTGCAGCTTGTGCAAAACATTTTGCAGCCTATGGCTTTGCAGAATCTGGAAGAGAATATAATACAGTTGATGTAGGAACATCCACTTTAAATAATATAGTTTTCCCACCCTTTCAAGCCACCATTGATGCAGGTGTCAGAACGTTTATGAATGCCTTTAATGAACTCAATGGAATTCCTGCCACAGGAAACACAAACTTACAGAGAACTATTCTTAAAGATAAATGGAAATTTGATGGATTTGTGGTCTCCGATTGGGGCTCTATTGAAGAGATGGTAACACATGGCCATGCAAAAGACGGGAAACATGCCGCGCAAATTGCAGCGAACGCTGGTTCTGACATGGATATGGAATCCTATTTGTATGTCAATGAATTGGCAGCTTTAGTTAGAGAAGGTAAGGTGAAAGAAGCCTATATTGACGATGCCGCTAAACGGATTTTACGTGTAAAATTTGAATTAGGCCTTTTTGATGATCCTTACAAATACTGTGATGAGCGACGCGAAAAAGATGTCATTGGACAACCCGCTTTTCATGAGGCTGCTTTAGATATGGCTAAAAAGTCAATCGTACTTTTAAAGAATGACAATCAACTCTTACCACTTAAAAAACAAGGCCAAAAAATTGCGTTAATTGGAGCCTTAGCATCCGATAAAACAAGTCCCCTAGGAAGTTGGAGAATTGCCGCCAAAGACAACACGGCAATATCTGTTTTTGAAGGAATGCAAGCCTATACAGGAAATCAGCTAACGTATGCCAAAGGCGCAGATGTGAGTTTAGGTCAAACCAAGTTTATTGACGAACTTAAAATAAATACTACTGATAGAAGTGAATTTCCACAAGCCATTGCTGTAGCCAAAACGGCGGATGTGGTTGTCATGGTATTAGGAGAAGTTGGCTATCAAAGTGGAGAGGCTAGAAGCCGTACTGATTTAGGTTTACCTGGAGTTCAACAAGACCTATTAGAAGCTATTTATAAAGTCAATAAAAATATTGTTTTAGTTCTTAATAACGGAAGACCTTTAGTCCTAAACTGGCATCAGGAACACCTTCCCGCAATTGTAGAAGCATGGCAATTAGGAACGCAAAGTGGAAATGCAATAGCACAAGTTCTTTATGGCGATTACAATCCTAGTGGAAAATTACCAATGAGTTTTCCAAGAGCCGTAGGTCAAGTCCCTATCTATTATAATTACAAAAATACAGGTCGCCCTTTAATACCAATACCTAATACTGTGTTTTGGTCTCACTATCAAGATGTAGAAAACAGCCCTTTATATCCTTTTGGATATGGATTAAGTTATACGACATTTGAATATAGTGATCTAAAAACTCAAGTCGTTTCTGCTACTGAAGTAAGCGTGTCAGTTACATTAAAAAATACTGGGAAATTTACAGGAAAAGAAGTCGTGCAGCTCTATATAAAAGACCATTATGCAAGTGTGACACGCCCAGTGAGAGAGCTTAAAGGATTTGAATTGGTCAGACTTGAAGCAAACGAAAGTAAAAAAATTGAGTTCACCCTTTCAGAAAAGGAACTTGGATTTTATGATAATGAAGGAAAATTTATTGTTGAGCCAGGGGATTTTTCAATCTTTGTTGGAGGAGATTCAAACACAACCCTTCAATCTAAAGTTATATTATAAATGATTTTACGAATATTACTAACACTGTTTATGGTTTTATATTTGAAACCCCAAAACACCTCAAATACCACCCTGTTATTTTCAGACGAATTTAGTGAAGACACATTAGACTTAAGTAATTGGTCCTATGACCTTGGAAACGGCTGTCCAAACCTCTGCGGTTGGGGAAATAATGAACGGCAAGTCTACTCTAAAAAAAATGTATCCACAGTTAATGATCAGCTTATTATTTCTGCAACTAAACAGGGTGGTAACTACTATTCCGGTCGCATCTCAAGCAAAGACAAATTTGAATTTAAATACGGTACAGTTGAGGTCAAAGCACAACTTCCAGAAGGTAAAGGCCTTTGGCCAGCGATATGGATGTTAGGTCATGACATAGACACAAATACATGGCCTGCTTGTGGTGAAATAGATATTATGGAGTATGTCGGAAAAACTCCTGGAGAAATTCACACCACTCTGCACACTCCAGATAGTTTTGGAAAATCTGTCAACACAAAAATTACGAATATAGAAACTATTGAAGACGGCTTTCATGTGTATAAAACCAAGTGGGATGCCAAACAAATTCAATTCTATATTGACGATGTACTTGTATACACGTTTTCACCAGAGGTTAAAAATGCCAAAACGTGGCCGTTTAATAAACCATTCTACTTGATTTTAAACATGGCAATTGGAGGCAACTTTGGTGGTCCAGAAGTGGACGATTCAATTTTCCCAAAAGAATTTAGTATTGATTACGTAAAAGTATATCAATAGATCTCTATTTGAGAAGCGTTTTTAACTCAGACATTACAAGTTCAGAAGCCCCTTTGTTATCTTTAATATAATCCTTGTTCTTTTGACCAGATTCTATTC
>Ga0257120_1002076_pt1 | contig 12446 bp, 9 predicted proteins | sample SI106_10metaG_FD_190153 | JGI IMG/M metagenome (GOLD analysis project Ga0257120, IMG submission 190153) | Marine microbial communities from Saanich Inlet, British Columbia, Canada - SI106_10 | ecosystem: Environmental > Aquatic > Marine > Inlet | place: Canada: British Columbia | collected... | reverse complement strand
CCCGATAGTGATGATTTAGTCCCTATCAATTTCCATAACGAAATGTGGAGTTATTTAAACGATATTTTATTTTAATAATTCCAAATCCTCACCAAAATAGTTCGATTTTACTCCCCTCTGCTCCACTTTTTATTCCCAAGAATAATTTTTTATACTTGGGAATAATTTTTTCTAAAAATAGCTAAATCAGACCGGAAATAGTTCGATTTTACTCCCCTCTGCTCCTTTGTCTCCTCCCTTTAGTATTTAATTAGAAATAATTTTATTTTCTGATGAAGGACCTTCCTTTTGAAAATCAATTCTTCTTTTGAAAATTTTTTTTGTACCTAAATAAGACTTATTTTTATTTAAAACATTGATTATGTGATGGTCTAATAGTACTTTAGATTTATTAGTATAAAATTTATAATTCGAATAGTGTATATTATTTATTTTTCCAATAATTTCATATTCATTGACCATAAATGCTGAAGTTATTTTCCAAACCTTTAACAAACATTTTCTCTTCCCATTATCTTGAATGGTGATAAAATAACCATCACTATTAGGGCTTGTTCTGCGATCATGGGGTTCCTTAGCAATAATAGTTTCGTAATTATTTATTGGCGGAGAACTTATACCTAAATCTACTGTATTTTGGATTCGTACAGTCGGCTGCGGTGCTTTATATCCGCACTTTTTTGAATTTTTATCAACTCTTTTTCCTCTATAATAATTACCGCTTCCATCGTGATGGTATTGATACAAATCATAGCCATTACAAATTAACTTATATTTTTTTCCTCTTTTTGAAAATTTTTTTTGAACGCCCATGGAGTCATCATTAAGTATCGTGTAACTATATATGGATTTTTCACCTAGTCTTGCATAAACAGGGTTTTCTAATTCAATTAGGATTGTTTCATTAGGTTCTTGAGTTGAATCGTTTGTAATATCAAGTTCAATATACCCTAATTTTTGATTGGCATTTATAATTAATGTATCTGTCAATATCGTATAATCTTCTGTGTTCGCAGTTCCAGAAAATTTTAATGAAATTTTTACTATTGAATCAGTAGTTTCAGATAGAATAACAGGAATTTTTACTGAGGTTTGTGATTCAGATATTTCTGTTCCAAAAGTTTTAAAATTAACTATAGAAATCACATCAGTATCAATCTTATCGGTTTCTATCGCTTCTTTTTTCACTTCTTCTTCGGATCTAGATTCATTATTTGAAGTTAAACTAGATAACGTAACTATAAACAACATTAAGAATCCTAAATATACTGCATACTCTTTTTTGTGCGGTCTCAAAGATTCAACAGACACAGCAATCGCTTTTTTGGTTTCAATAGTTTTTAATTCAAGTTCATCAGAATTATTTTTCTTGAGCTTTAATTGTATTGATTCAAAAGCCCACATGCTGCCCAATTTCAAACAAGCCAAAAGTATGTTTAAATTAGGTTTAATATTTTTTAAATAAGGAGCTATATTGTTTTGTATTCCTGTTGTAATCAAAACAAACGAAAACCTCTGTTTCTCTAGATTAAAAAGGAGTACTTCATTTTTTTTGAGAAAAACCTGCTGCTCTATTTTTTTATAACCAGATTTTTCTACCACCACAGTAGTAGGAGTGCCACTAGATACATCAATTGATTTACTAAACTCGACTCCAAAATGACGTTCATTATTTACTGAAATATTAGCCTCAATACCATTCGCTATTTTCACAGTTAGGTTGCTAACTATATCTTGAGGAGTCAACAACGAAGTTTCAATTAGGTTTTCTGTCTTTTTAATTTGATTTTTCAGTGCTTGTAATTCTTTCTTAAAAGCAGCACAGGTTTTAAAACGTTTTTTGGGGTTTTTGTGTGTTGCCTTCTGAATAATAGCGTTCATTTTAAGACTCGCATTGGGATATATAGATTGAATTGATGGCAGTTGTTCAGTAGCTACTTTTAAGAAAATCTGCCCTTGTGTGAACCCTTTGTAGGGTGGCTTTCCTGTAACCATTTGCCAAAGTGTAACCCCTAAGCTATAGATATCTGAATACATGGTAATAGGTTCTCCATTACAATGTTCTGGACTCATATACATTGGTGTGTACCCTGCAGAAGTACCTATTTTTGTTAATGTCGGGTCATTTTCGGTGTTTTTTGCAATTCCAAAATCCAATAATCGAATCTCAAAATCATCATTAATCATAATATTTGAAGGCTTAATATCTCTATGAATAATTTTCTTTTTATGAATATAGTTCATTGCCTCCAACACCTTAATGTATAGATCAATTGCTACACCTTCTACAATGGGTCCAGAAATGTTTTTAATATAATCATCCAGTGGATAGCCCTCAAAGTATTCCATCATTAGATGACATCCTAAATTGTTTGCTACGTATTCATAGACAGTGACAATAGATGGATGCTCAAGACCTGCCAGAGTTTTAGCCTCTTCTTCAAAACGTTTTACATGCACAGTATCGGCTGTTAATGATGGATGTAAAGATTTGATTGCAACCCGACGTCCAAGGACGGTATCTCGTGCTAGAATGACAGTACCCTGCGCACCTTCACCAAGACGCTTTATTGTTTCATACTTTTCTAAACCTCTCATAATTTTTCTTAATTAAAGTACTTCAACTTTTTTTTTAAGTTGTCTAAATATAAAATAGATCATGATTATTATTAATAGCAAAACCGCAATAATATCAAGCTTTAAGGTGCCTGCTAAATCACCAAACCAATTTGGGTAATCTTCATAAAACTTATCTTGTAAATCTAGGATAGCATTCGAAGCTGTCTCCTCCAATTCATAGGCAGTGTTTAACTTTTGAGTTACAACTTCTTTTTGAATGACACTAAAACCTTCGGTTCCCCAGCGAGTAAATGTCAAGTAGCTAATGATTTCAACTAAATGGGACTCTATTTTAGCAACCAGTCCTGCTAGCATAATCTGAGGGATAAGAATTATAGGAACAACGGTCATGACCTTTTCGGCTGTAGAAAGTGAAGCTGATAATAAAAGACCAAGAAATGTTGCCGCAATAGATAAAAAGGACATCCAAATAAAGGCTGCTAAAGGGGCATTATAATCTAATATCGCATCATTTAAACTATATCGGAGAAATAATATTCCGATAAAAATTGCCGATTGTGTAATAGAGAAAAAAGTCAAAACCGATATTTTGGATAAGACATAGGGACTGATGTCCATGTTAAACATGCGTTCTCTTTTGAAAATGGAAAGCTCGCTTACAATTTCTCTAGCAGCATTATTTGTTCCGAACCAAATAGCAGACAATGCGGTTATAAATGGCACAGCAGGGGTGATATTATCAAAAATCAGACAAATAAGAACCGCAATAATGGGTGCTTGTAAAAGCATGACCAAAGAATTCATCTTGTCATTAGTCTTGATTTTAAAATAGCGTTTACTGAGCCAAATGTATTGTTCAAAAAATGATTTATTCAATGACTTTGATAGAGTACTTTCATAAACAGGTACTTTACCAACAGGACGTGGATTCCTGTATTTTTGTATCCAATAAGAATCAGATAATAATGAGAAAACAGAAACCGCTGTTTTAACCCCAAAATAGCTTTTATAGCTTTTGGAATCTCCAAAATATGCAGGAAACCCACCTTTAGCTAGAAATATGACTTCATCCATGTACTCTAAATCTTCAGGTTTATGTGTCACCATGACAACCGTAGTACCACTATTAGATAAGTCTTTTAATATATTTAAAAAATCCTCAATAGTTTGCGGATCAAGAGGCGACGTTGGTTCATCAAGAAAGAGGATTAAAGGTTCAGACAATAGTTCCAATGCAATACAAACGCGCTTGCGTTGCCCTCCGCTTATTTTAGAAATTAAATTATTTTTCACGTGCAATACTCCTAATTGATCTAGAATTTCATCAATTTTAGAATCAATCTCATTTTCTGTGAAATTGTCTAATCGTAATTTTGCAGTGAAATAAAGCGATTGCCTCACTGTTAATTGACGATGTATTGTGTCATCCTGAGGTACATAACCTATTTGAGTTTTTAAGTATTCATAATTTGAAATTAATTCTTGACCAAATAAGTAAACTTTTCCGTTTGTAGCAGGTGAGACCCCATTTAGAGTGTTCATTAGAGTGGTTTTTCCACATCCTGAGGGCCCCATGATCGCTAATAATGATTTGGATGGAATTGCTAAATCCATTTTATTTAAAACCTTAATTTTCTTACCACTGTTTATGAACTCCTTTTCTATGCCTTTCACACAAATAGCAAGTTCTTCAGATAAATCTTTTGTAGCGCCCTTTAAAGATAATTGAAGGTTTCCAATAAATATTTTGTCAGCAAGCGTTATCGTTTGTAAGCCCTTAACTTTACGACCGTTAACAAAAGTACCGTTCGTAGAGTTTAAATCTTTTACAGTGAATGAACCGTTACTTTGTTTAGTGATTTCTGCATGCTGTCTGCTGAGCGAATTATTATTTAAAATGACGTCACAGTCATCCGCTCTTCCAATCACAATCTTAGACTTTGTTTTTAATTTATCTAAAATGTTAAGTTTATCTTCTTTCAGGGAGTCATTACTCAAAGCCTCTACAACAATTAATACACCATTTGCACTCGCTAATTGAATAGTGTCTTTAGGATTTAATAGATAAGTTTTAGAAGGTGAAATTTTTGAACCATTTAAAAATGTCCCATTTGTACTGCTAAGATCCTGTATATAAAGTTGGTTCTCAATGTCGTAAACAAGTTGGACATGATTGCTAGAGATTAACTTATTGTTTAACTTTAATGAGGCCTGTTCACCTGTACCAATAACTACAACATGCTTTTGGTTGTTAGAAAATGCTATTTTTTTAAATAACGTATTGTTTTGATATATATATAGTTTTAAGCCTAAACTCATTATTTTATTTTAACTTCTTGGTTTAAAGGGTTATAATCTACTTGTTTTAAAATAGTTATTGGTATTTGAATCTGATTGAAAACTATTACTGCATTTGCTCTAATAAATAAAGAATATCTTCTTCTAAACAAGTTTTTTAAAATTGATTTTCCAAGTTTTGCTGTATTTAATGAGATGGTAGATTCAATATCTATATTATTTTTATGAATCACTTTTATGGGGTTTCCTATACTTGATTGACCAACCAAATTAGTATATGTGTTTGAATCAAAAATTTCAATATTTAACTTTTCAATGGTATAGTCAAAGTTGAAATTATTTTTAAAGGTTAAAATCGACACAATATCAACAGTTGAAAGTCTAATATTTTTCACCGTAATAGCTCTAAATTTAACATCAGATTCTTTTAAATTATTTTTCAAAAGAGGTTCCATTAAATCAGATAACCTTAATTGATGTTCAATATCAAACTTATAATTGATTGAAAATATTGAAACTTTAGCAGACCCTTTTACCCGTAAATTCAAAATATCATTTAAATTGACGGGTTGCTTAAATAACTTATAATCAATAATAAGCTTAGTTTTAAGGCTTAATGTATCTCGTTTTTTAATATCAAAGTCATTTATTAAAAGAATTTCCCCAATAAATAAATCATCTATAAACAGCTCCAGATTCACATCCTTTGAACTTAACGGAAACATATTTGGGTTATAAAGTTTAATATCTATTAAAACAGCATAAGAATCATCACTTGACTCCATAACGACATTATCTATTGATACTAGCTTAGGGTCTTTAATTGAGGTGCAGGCTGTGATGCATAACAAAATGATAATTAAAAAATATTTTAAAAATAACTTCATGTTAGTCACAGTTTTTGTTATAATTGGAAATTAAGTGGTTTATAATGCATTTTGATCTGTTTTTAGAGTAAGGGTGTGATCGAAAGAAGTTGTCTACTACGTCAAATTCATTTTCGTTTTGACTCATGCGCTCCCATAGCGTTACAGCATCACAGTTTCGAAAACTTGAAGGATAAACTAAGTCCATTCCAAATAAATCTGCTTCACTTTCTTGCTTTTGATTAAAACTTTGAGTAATCACATTTTCAATTCCTAACACAATTTCCCCTAAAATTCCCCAGTTACTAGCTGCTTTTTGTTTTTTCATACCGATAGTCAAGTGACCTAATTCATTATGAGCTATTTCATGTGAAATTATTGCTGCTAATTCAGAGTTTGAATTACAAAAATCATACATTCCTTTAAAGAAAAAAATATGACCTCCAGCAGTCATAGCATTTAACATTGAATCATTAACAAAATGTATTTTGTATTTAAACCCTCTTGGTTTAGCCAAACGACTCACTAAGTTTCTTAGTATACTATTTAAATTTTTAAACTCTGTACCACCCTCAATAAATTGATATTTCTTTTTGTAAGTTTTTAATATCTCAAGACCAGCATCTTGTTCATCATCAACCGAAATATTAATATCATCAAAAAAAGTACTTTGAACATCTCTTGTGAGCTCTCCAAAATTATAGATGGCATAATTACTTCCAATATCTCCATTATTGGATAAACATGAGAAGTCATAAGTTACAGTAGTGCTCTGTTTTTTTCGTTGATTTGACTTTATTTGCATCTCTGAATCAATACTTTCAGATATGTTTCCAAACCCATTGTTATTATTAAATTGATTATAATTTTTATCAATAAAGGACATAATCAAAACCACTACAAATAGTGTCAAAAGAAAAATTAGTAAAAATTTATAAACAGGTTTTAATTTATTTTTTTTAACGTTTAAATCAAGTTTATTATCAACTTTTGGGGGAAGGTTGTTTAAGGTTTCATAAACTTTATCAAGATTGTCATCAGCTATCAGGAATCGAGGCCACTCAATCAAAGAGTTTCCAACTAAAAGAATATCAAAAGTTTCTAATTTTACCGATTTATCAATTCGAATACCATTGACATAGGTTCCATTGGTTGAACCTAAATCTGTAATAAATACATTTTTATCATCATCAATAAATATTTCAAGATGTTCTCTTGAAACAGTACTGTCTTTTATGATAATATCATTTATCGATGCCTTACCTATTTTAATTTGCTGCATGATCTATCTGTTCTATGGTATTAATAAATTCGTCACAATTTTGAAATCTTGTGTCTGGATTTTTAGACGTAGCGGTATCAATAATTTTTTGCAATCGGTTATCCACATGAGGATAAATAGCAATCAGTCGTTCTAATGGCTCTTTCTGAATTTTTCGAATAATTTCATCTTTAGTGTCTTTAAGCGAATAAGGAGTATTTCCCGTTAGCATTTGATGTAATAAGACGCCCAATGCATATATATCTGTTCGATGATCTAAAGTAGACTCTATTTCCAGTTGTTCTGGAGCCATATACATAAGGCTTCCTACAATTTGGTCCATTCGGTCTTCTTTAGTTCCCTGAGAGATCCCATAATCAATAACCATCACTTTTCCAGAATCACTTATGAGAATATTATTTGGTTTAATGTCTAAATGTAAAACTCCGTTGTATCCAGCAATTGGTATTTTTTTTTGGTGTGCATATCCAATAGCCGCCGCAATGTCCTTAATAATTGCAATTGCCACTTCTGAAGGAATAGGACCTGTAACCGTTTTAATGTATTCCTCTAGGGTCATACCTTCAATATAATCCATCACCAAATGCGCACCATCTTTTAAGATGAAATTCTTTAATTTTACGATGTTTGGATGGGATAGCATTAAATAAATATTTGCTTCGATCCTAAAACGTTTCAACATCGCAGGATTATTTTCAAAATGACTTTTAAACAAAGATTTCACAGCAACCTGAAAACCGGTATGGGTATCCAGGGCTAAATTGACGACGCCTGCACCCCCAGCTCCAATTTCCTTTACATGTATATATTTTGCTCCTAAGTCTGGAAACATAAATTTTTATTGTTTGTTTAGTGTATCACTTTTAGTTTCATATATCTTTTTTGATTTTTTCTGCTTCCTATTTACTTCTTCACTATTAGCACCTAAATCTATTGTAATTTCACTTCCTACTTTTTCTGATATTTCAGTTTCACCTTTCTCAACCTTCGAGCTGTCAATTTTGGTTTTTTTTGCTTCTAATTCCTCTTTTTTCTCTAGGCGCTCTTTCTCTGGTCGCTCTTTCCTCTTTTTTTCTTTTTTAGTTTCTTCAGAAAATTGATTATCAGGTTCTTTTTCTTTTCTTTTTTCCCTCTTATTTATTTTGGGCATATCAACTTTACCGTCAGTAACGGTTACCATTAAGTAATCGCCTGGGTGTAGCTTAACCTCTTTTTTGTATTTCCAAATTGAAATTGACTCATTACTCCCATTTTTGTAAAACAAAGGACAGTCATTACAATAATTTTCTTTTCCTACATTTTCTGTAACTTTGAGATAAAGTTCTTGGCTAAGCTCAGTCTTTCCCCAGCCAGATTTAGTAACAACTTTTATGGTATCTATTTTACTTATTGGTTTTATAATTCCTATTTCTTTCTCTATTGGCGGTTGCTGAGTATGTTGATTAGGCTGGATTAACAGAAGGTAAACAATAACAAATGCTCCAATTAAAACAGAAGAAATGACTACTTTATTTTTTAAATAGCTTAGAGTGTTTTTTTTATGACTTAGCTGATTAACTTCAATTTGTTGTGTTTTTGTTTCAATTAAATCTTCATTATTTTTATTTACAAACTGTGTCTTGATGTGTTCACTTTCGAGGACTTCAATCAAGTCAACAGAAATATTGTCATGCCCTCCTGCGGCCTCAGCCATTGTTATAAGATTATTACATTTTGTTTCCAGTGTGTTAATGGTATTAATAACAGAATTAATCATTCGATCGTTTATCAGGCCGTTTAAACCGTCTGAACATAAAAGAAAAGAGTCTCCCGATTTAGCTAAAATGGGCTTTGAAGCGACTTCGACCTCAACTTCTGCGGCAATTCCAAGTGCGCGAGTTAATTGATTTTTATTTGGGTGCGTTTCCATTTGTTGATCAGTTATTTCTCCTTTATCAACTAAACCTTGCACATAAGAATGATCTTTGGTTATTCTGTACAGTTTTTTATCTGTATGGATATAAATTCTACTGTCTCCGACATGGGCAATGTAAATCAATCCTTCACTCTCCAATAAAACAGTACATGTTGTACCCATCCCTTTAAACTCTGTTTCAGCTTGTGCATAACCATAGATTTGCAAATTGGCAAAACTAATAGCCTCTTTTAGAGCTACTTGAGGAACTGGATTAGGAGTGTTTGAAAAATACTCACGTATGGAATTGACCGCAATATTTGAGGCTTTAGCACCGCCGATATGGCCTCCCATACCGTCACATACAATATGAAGGTTCATATTGGATTTATTTGGTGTAGTAATATTACCAATACAATCTTCATTGGCTTTGCGAACAAGGCCAACTACTGTTTTTGAAAAATAATTTAATTTCATCTGTTAATTTTATAGGTAAAATATAAATGTAGCATCTCCGATTTCAATAATATCTCCATGCTTTAGATGGGTGCTTTTAAGCTTATATCCATTGATAATCATCCCATTAGTACTGTCATTGTCAAGAATCATGTAATTAGATGCTTTGAATACAATAGAGAAGTGTGTTCTAGATATGTTCAAATTTGAAATATGAATGTCATTAGATTTTTTATCTCTACCAAAACTCATGGAGGGTTTATTAATTTGAAAAGAATCACTATTTTCAGAGTCCGAAAATTTCAAAATTGGGAAACTTCCTAAAGATTTCATTTCCTGAATTAATTTTGCTTCATTACTGTTTTTAACTTTTTGTAATTGTGCGGTATTTAAATCTTTTATACGCTGTTGTTCAAGTTTTTTTATAGATTTAATCTCTTCTTTCTGACTTAAAATTTCAGCTTGTTGTTTTAAATTATTTTTATTCTGTTCTTCCGATTCGTTTAAAGATTTTAATCTATTATCTTGTTGTCTTGTTTTAATTTTTCTAAAGGACAAAGTCATTAAAAATAATAATAACGCACTAATTAAAATTGTTGGAAATGGATTTTTTTCAAACTGACCAAAATACCAATTCCCAGGAGCATTATAAGTAAAATCATTAAAGTAAGGAGCGTTTCTTTCTTTTACTAATATATTTTGTTCACTCCCATCGTTAAAGACACTTTCAAGAACTATTGTAGCTCTTGCAATGGTTCCTTTTGAGCGTTTAACAACATTGTTTATTACCGAAATTATGAGTGCTTCTGCTTGTAGCTGTTTTTTAATATTAGATTTTCTTAAATTCCCTCGACTTTGCTCCAGTAAATGAGATTCACCGTAAGTTTGAGCTGCTATAATTGGATTCGTATGTTGCCGATAATCAGATCGATTATACTTAATGGTATTAATTATGATTTCTTTATCCTTAGCTGTTTTTATTACATTCACAAATTCTTTTTGTGTTGAATAAATGTTGGTGCGCTCTTCAGATAATAATAATATAGATTTAGGGTGATTTTCAGGAATTTCAACTAATAAATCAATTCCTTCCAAAATTGCACCTGGTATTTCAGAAACTGGTTTTGTTTCTCTATTTTTTGATGCATCATAATTCTTAATAGCATTTTTGAGAACTTCAATATCGTCCGTAAAACTGGTATGCAAAGGATTAATTATTCGTTTATTGTCTTGCCATAAATGAAAAGCAGCAATTTGAATTTTATCCCCGGGATTTACAAATTCTTCTAAAGAATTACTTATCGCTCTAAAAAAAGTATTAACCTGTTCTATTCTCTGTGGATTATTGATGGACTCCACTAAAATTAAAACAGATTTATTTATTTTTGAATAATTAAGCGTGTCTTTAACTTGAGTCATCGAAATAGAGTCTATTAGGACTTCATTTGAACCTGAGATTTTAAAGAAATTATAGTTGAATTGTGTCTTAACCTTTGGGTTTCTGTTAGAAATATCGAAACTTAAAGAAGGGTAGTTTGTTAAATCGACTTCACTAGTTATTTTAATTTGAGCTTGAATACTAAAAAAACTAAAAAATATTATGCAGAGATATAGAACGGAGTTTCTCAATGTGGGTTTTATTTAAAAGCTTTTTTGAAAAGCAAAGTTGTGTTACCTATTTTGATTTCATCTCCATCTGTCAATTCATAAGGATTTCTTGGCGATAAATCTCCCCCATTAATAGAAGTGCCGTTAGATGACATCTCATCAGTAAGTAAGAATATATCTTTCCTGCACAAAATAAGCGCATGAACAGAAGAAACTTGCTGGTCTTGAACGGTTATTTCATTCGAAGATTTGGATCCAATCATATTTCTGCCTTCAAGTATTTTAAAATCAACACCAAAGTCCTCAATGTCAAAACTGACCAACCAACCTCTTAGTCGTCTTCTAACTTGTGAACTAGGAGCATCATTTGATGAACTTTGCTGAGATCCAACAATCATTGTTTTTGTTGCATCAAATGGCTCGTTTGTATTCGATTCCTTTAAGTTTGTTTCTTTTAAGGAACCTTGACCTCCAAAAACTTGAGTTTTTAATGATTCATTTTCAGAACTTGTTTCCGTTTTAGATAAAAACTGTGTTTCTATATCCCCTGATGAATTATTTTTAGGACAGTAGGGACAGCTAGCCTTATCTTCTTTATAAAAATGACCTTTTGAACATTGATTAAAACCTTCCATTTTTTTTATTTAAGTTAAAATTTATATTTATTTTTTAAAGTTATGAAATAATTAAAAACTTGTATAACGATCCATCGTTATATAATCCACTATTTTATAATCATATGAAATATATTCCATTAGTAGAATTGTTATAGAATACCTTCCACTGGGGGGGTAAGTACACCATCCAGATTTTGACACGTCTTGATAGTAATAGCCTCCCTTTAGGGGTTCAAGTGTTCTTTCAAACAAATTATATCCATTAATATATCCACCACTGTAAGGATAATTAGTCGCCCAGATTGCTATTTTTAGCGTACCTGTTCGACCTCCATTATTTTGATTTTGAATTTTATCTCCATAAACAGTAATTTCGGTACCATCAATTTTATAACCCCAACTGCCAGAAAAATTTTGCGCGTTTAGATTGATAAATGGTAAGATTAATACAAAAAGTAGTTTTTTCACTGGTTAATCATTTGAATGTGAATATAGGAAAGGTATATCATAAAACACAAATTTAATAAAAAAAACTTTCTACACCTCGACAATAATAATTCTCAATTAAATCCTTTAATAACAAACATAGACAAACTAACTCCAATCCAAAGGTTCATTAGTCGTATGCGATATACTTGTTACCTTGGGCAATGCGTAAGGCATTAACTTAATACGTTAAACTGAAGTTGATTGTTATTTATTTTTAGAGTTTCATCACCACTATTTTTAGCTCTAAAATTTTTCGAAAAATGGTACCCTAAGCCAAAAGAAATATTGTCTGTTATTGAATAGCTCAAATCAAATCCAACAAGAGGTTGCATAAAGAAACCATTAAACTCGCTACT
>Ga0257120_1002065_pt1 | contig 12501 bp, 11 predicted proteins | sample SI106_10metaG_FD_190153 | JGI IMG/M metagenome (GOLD analysis project Ga0257120, IMG submission 190153) | Marine microbial communities from Saanich Inlet, British Columbia, Canada - SI106_10 | ecosystem: Environmental > Aquatic > Marine > Inlet | place: Canada: British Columbia | collected... | reverse complement strand
TGTCCCACTATAACCTGGTGGACAAGCGCACGTGTATGAATCATCGACGGTAAGACAAGCTCCTCCATTTTGGCAAGGATCTGGGTCACATTCATTAATATCTTCATCACAATTTGTCCCATTATATCCAGTAGGACATTCACAATGATAAACGCCAGGCGTTAAAGTAGTCCCGTCAGAGGTTTCAGTGCATGTTGCACCGTTTTGGCAGGGGGTTTGCGGTCGATAACAAGATGATGTTGTATAGCAATTATCGCAACCTGAATAAAATCCATTATTGCAAAAAGTATTCCCGCCGCCCCAAACGCCAGTCGACATATCGCGGTCCGAACAACCCGATGGATTAAAGCATGTACCTGCAGCGTTGCAGCGAGTGGTCATTTGCGATGTGCATGTAGATGCAGGTAGCGCGCATTCGTTAATATCTTCTTCACAATTTGTTCCAGTATAGCCGTCAGCACATTCGCAATGATACACGCCTGGCGTTAAGGTAGTACCGTCCGAAGTTTCCGTGCATGTTCCCCCATTTTGGCAGGGATCTGGGTCACATTCGTTAATGTCTTCTTCGCAATTTGTTCCATTATAACCTGTAGGACAGTCACAGTGATACACACCTGGCATTAATGTAGTACCGTCCGACGTTTCCGTGCATGTTGCAGCATTTTGGCAGGGTGAAACAGTGGTGCAACTGCACATTATATTTTTAACTAAGTCAGATGCTTTAAAATCGCAGTCGTACCCGTTTTGATCCAACGCAGCATTCCAAAAAAATATATTTTGGGTTAAAGTGTTATCTGACGGATTTTCACCGTAGTACACGCCTGGGAGACAGTCGGGGTTCGTGGACTGTGCCCTTACAGTTTCACCTGCGGGATAGAGTACACATTTACTGCATATCCAATCAACAGGATTTGTTTGGGCCTGTACAGATCCATCCGCGATTAATGTGCCGCCCACATCCACACCATAGAGAGGTAGGAACACATCCACTTGGATCTGACAGCGGCTGCGTGCCACACCCGTCAGGCCCTGACTCGGGCCCAATATGTCAGTATACATTTGCTCGTTACACACAGACGTCTGTGCGGCACAGACGTCCGAACAACTGGATGAGAACTCATCAGATGTACCAAAGGAAGCATCGTCAGACCTGGCATGAGTCACGTAACTTGTTGTTGGTATTGTGTTGCATTCGTCAATATCTTCTTCACAATTTGTACCAGTAAACCCAGCAGCACATTCGCAATGATACACACCTGTAGTTGGGGTTATACCGTCGGAGGTTTCAGTGCATGTTGCTCCATTTTGGCAAGGATCTGGGTCACATTCATTAATATCATCACAATAAAAATTACCCAAATCTACAGATACGTTAGTAGTTGAATCCGAGCAAACTTCTCCATTTTGGCAAGGGTCTGAATCACATTCGTTAACGTCATACAAACTCACGCAGCCATCGCCTGTACATCCAGCTCTTGGAATAGCTGTATCTCTTGTTGGCAATCCATTCAAAGGATAGAAGCCGTTCTTTAAATTTGAAGACGATATCTGCGTTCCAATCGGAACTGGCCCTTGACGCTTGCAAAGGCAGCGATAAAATTTGTATGTGCCGCCTGATGAGAAGAAGGACCCACACGTTTGCGTAGAAGCTGTATTGCTGTTAAACCGCATTGTTACGCCTGTAGTTCCTTGGTGCTTTAAACTGCAACCTGTCGGATCTACTGTACCCGAATTCACAGTGATAGACGTGTCATCCAAAGCGTGGAAATCGTACGTGCTGAGTATGTGAGCACATTCTGCCGAATTAGTCATTGTTTTCCACGTCGCTGTGTCTTCGCATTCCCCTGAATCAATTACACGGTAATCGATGTAACTATCTGGATTATCCCCGTCATACTCTCTGAAGACAATAGAATCATCGTAAACAGGACGCCCAACCACTGATCTGACGGCTACTTCACCATAATCGCCAGGGACCGCTACGTGTGTAAGGTCCATTCCCGCGAGTTCGTTCCACTGTTTCCCAGCGGTTGGGTCATAGTCTGCTCGTTTACAAATTAAACGCCTTCCCGTATTTCCTAAAGTAGACGATTCCAACTGTGATACCGTGGAAGGTGCAGCTGTATTGAACACAAGCATGTCACCAATTGACGAAAAGAAGCCTACACATCCAACTGGAGCCGTTATATGCGATCCTGGCATCATGGAATTACCAAAAATTGCGCTAAAAAAAGGAATGTCCAAGACGGCAGCACATTCCGTCTGGTCGTCGATCGGAAGCCATCCGTTTTCACTTTCGCAAAACCCAGTTTCAATAATTTTGTAATTATCTTCAACTTTCCGCTGACACAAACTATCGCCGTTTGCCGCCGTTGACACTAAATCGTAATTAAAATCGCTGCAAAGAGAACCAGATGTAGCTACGCGTTTATCTAATTTTTCAATTGATTTCTCTTTTGTAAATTTATCCACTGTGAAAACGTAATCGTTTGTTAACACATTATTACAGTGTTTCTGTGCAAATGTGGAATCAACATCTGCAAAGACAGAAGTATATGTAATATCGCGTTTGACCAAATATTCATAAGTTACACCTCTGCCAGCTGGGGTATCTGATCTAATAAGCTCTGTGTAAGTAACTGTACCAATTTTCCACCCTAAATCGGCAAAAACTTCTAAAACGTATTCGGTTGAGCTACTGTCATAAATACCCAATGGATAAATCCCTGGGACTGTCCAATCAATTTCCATTTGTGTATTTTTGTCAATGTTCTGAAATTCGAGGCAAACAGGCTCGGTTCCATCGCATGTCGCACACACACGCCTATATTCTGGGACTCGTTTGCAAACGCATTGTCTTCCAGAATTGCAAGTAACTTCGTTGGTAGAATAAGGTTGTCGTGCATATTCCTTTCCATCGTATTCGACCATTGTGAAGACTTCTTCGCGTGTACCCCTGTTATAAATATACGCCGCGTTACTTGACCCTGTAGAAATTGAGCAACCGGGTGGCTTAAACCCGACATCGTATGTCCCGCCCATGTGATTAAGTAAATTCACTGGATTTACGTCTGGAGTAACTGGAGTAGTTATGTGCGAAACATAACCCATATTTGGAAAAAGGCCTGAGATTTGAGGATTGTCGCTATTTCCCGTATTCATGGCTAAAGATAATAAATTAGAATTCGAAGAAAGGTGTTCAATGGCCTTTCTGCATTCACCTGGAAAATCATGGGTATTCAATGTGCTCGGCGTCGGTCTGTCTTCAATGTTTTGCCAGCCCGCCGTGTCTGAACAGCGCCCCGAATCAATTGCTTTGTATGGCGCGCGCTTGCAAATGCAGACCTCGCTCGAACTACACGGCTTCATAATTGTGTTGTCGTTATAAAGGTTTGGAATTATGTTCATTGCACCTTGCGGATTTACGTCCATATTGAACATTAACGTCATTTCTTCTACCCCATTATTCATCCGTTCCTGCATATGACAGCCTGGCACTGTAAACTTGTGATTAATCCCGACAAAATTCAGTTGCTCAATATTCCGAATGACTCCTGGTGTAACTAAATTTAAAGTGGCAAGGTATTCTGGGATGTTTTTAGCTGCAAAATCGCATTCTGAGACAGCAGGGATGACAGTCCAGCCCACTAAATCGGTACAGTACCCACTTTGGCGTACCATATAATTTTGGATTGATTTCTTTTTGCAGATGCATCCCGATACTCCGCTACAATCCGTGGTCGTCGCAGCTGAATTATAAAAGAGCCGTCCAGTCGGTGCGCTCCCGTCTGAATACCATTTGTGGTAACATCCTTTGGGATTGTTCACTGTATTCTGTTCAAATACCTCACTATTCTCGGCAAAAATTGACATCTGCTCCGAATCTCTTCGAAGTTCTCTTGCAGCTTTTTTACATTCTGAAGCAGAGTCGATTGATTCCCACCCAAATCCATCACAATTGCTTTCTGTGATTCTTTTGTACGTGTACTCTTTTTGGAGGTTATTATTCGGAAAATTGAAAGACGTTTTATTCAATATTGTTCTGCCCGTGTCAGAGATAAAAAAAAGCGGAGATGTAGTCACTTGTGTACTATTGTCCGCCGTCGATTGTTTAAATGAAGCCTCTATCTCACCAGCAATAAATTCCGTATGAAACGGAGTCGAATCACCTACGGCGATATGGTTTGTATTCTTGTATTGGTCCGCGGTCGAAGGTGGAGCAGGCTTAAAGATTCCGTCTATTTCCTGGTACGAGGGTGGGGTCAATGTATTGGTTGGTACCTGACCCATTTGGCTGCGGCAATGCAGGTCAGAGTCTTTACAAAGGCAATATTGAATTTGATCGAAGTCACAATCTATATTGCTTGGAAAGTCGTTAAACCAAACTTGTCCATTCAGTTCGATAAAACAACCCTCCGGCCGCGCACCCCATGAGTGAGGTAGGGCATTGACGAGGCCGAACGCTGAGGCCGCCAGCCTGCAGTCTTCAAGACTTTCAATTTCGTTCGTACACATACCAATTGTTTTTTTATGGTACTGTGTACCGCATGAGTCGTCAGTTAGGTAAGATCCGATTGGATCAAACCCCGGTGTTTGTGCAGCTGCGACTACTAATGACATTGTAAATAAAGTAAATTGTTTCATTTTTTTTAATAAATATTTTATAACCTTTATACTACATTTTTTAGGGTAATCGTTTTCGTTCACTTGACCTTGTGAAATTTTATTTTTTATTTACTTGTGATATCTTTATTTCGGTGTTGGTTTTTCCAAATGTTGGTAGTTCTGGTGTTTCTAGACTAAATAGTAGTTTATAAATTTTATATAAATCAGTTAATGTTTCTTTTTTTTCTTCAAACATCCAGTTTTGTACCGACTTTTTTCCTCGCAGTTGACCTAAAACTAAGAAATAGATATAGTAAATGTTTTCTACAGAATATTGGATCGTTTGGAAATTTGCAGCATTTTCAATCGCCAAGTTCAGCTGACGCGCGAGTTGACGATGTTCAATGTTCGATAGTTTGGGGTTTGTTGTTTGTCGAATAAACCCGAGCATTTGCCAGAATTGGTCTTGTTTCTGGTAAAAACTTTGTAATTTTAATGCGTCATGAACAGCGTCTAATGTCATTTTTTTTTGGCCCTGTGGGTATTTTTCTCATTTGCAACCTAAATATTCGTAACGTTTTACGTTTTTGATTGAAAATCTTATATCCGTAACACATTTTCCAGGAAAAAAGTATTTACCAGTTAAAATTACAAACATAAATGTCTTCGATCCATTCTTATTCTTTGACGTCAAGAGTACACGTACCAAAGCAATCTACTGTGAAAAAACGAAAAAGAAAAGCGGTGGTTCTGCAGCATAATAATCTGAAGTCTTACAAATATAAATGCTACGAGTGTCGGGCCGATGTATATTTTATCCCAGGACATGATTTGTGCTGTGTTGGATGTTCTTCACGAATTGTAGAAAAAAAAGGCGATTGTCAGGTCAATCGGACTGTTAGTGCTCGATAATTCCTATATCTGTTAGGAATTTTCTGGTTTATATTGATTACGAGTAATGCAACCAAAAAAAAATGACTGAACAAAAAATGAATAAAATCAACCAACTTTTGAAAAATGGCCTGGAAATGCTGCAAAATGTCGACAGTCCTACAATGAAAATACACCGAACATTGGCGTACTGTGATAATGGATATGAGATCCTTAAAGAAGCTGGTGAAATGGTGCATGAGATGCATCCAAGCTTAAACGGCATGATCGACTTTGTACATCGGCATGTTGACGAAAAAGATCACGGTAGAATAAATCACGCATTCTCTGGAATAGGAGAATGGCAATGTTGAAAATAAATAGTATAAATATATTTATTTGTGTATTTTAATGGGTTCCTATTTCTATACACCCGAAGCCCCTCTCTCAGAACATCTATTAACAAACAAAAATGACGAAACACATGTTTTCATGCGCGGCGATATCCTTCTAATTCAAACTGACGATTTGCTCGAACTACTGGACGGTCATACCATTTCTGATGTCGCAATAGTTTGCAACAAAATGGTTTTTATGAACGGCAACTTTGAAATTTTGGATGAATTCATCGATAGACACGAAAAAATTTGGATAAGGCGAATAATAAAACCCGCTCAGTACAATTTATTTTCCGTGTGCAAATCGGTACAGGAATTTCTCATTGCAGAACAAATAAATATTTGCGAAATTTCGGCAATTTCCGCTTCGATGGTGTTAATGGAAATGGAATTAATAGATGAATTGTTAATTTCGCCACATCTTTTTTTGTCACACGCACTAAAACATCACGATAGAACGGTATTATTGAGCCTGCGGAAATAATCATTCCTCTCCATTTGTTACTACATTAGCCACGAGGGTTGTAGCTAAACAACAACAGAGAAAACTACCCAAATCACAAGTGGTCGATGGTCCCCGCCGTAGTGGTCGCCAGCCCCAAGGGCGCCATCCCCAACGCCGCCACCACCTTCTTCTTCGCCTACCCGGTCCTCGACGCGGGGGTTCTGCCGATTCAAATTCCACTTCTTCTTTCGATTCACCAATTTTCTTATCCACATACGGTTCAAAATTCAGGGGTTTCATTTTCAATTTTTATGTACAACTTTATACTACATAAATGCAATGCACCTCGTTTCAATTTTAGTATATAGAGACAACATTTACAACTCAATAACATGACAACCGATCAATCGATAAAAAACATCATCGACTGCCTGTATAACTCTGATTTTGCAGCTGAAAATGTCGATCTTTCAATAGAAGACATTGGGGAATTAAACTACAGTCTTGGAAGAAAACTTCGTATGAAATTCGTAGACTCCTTCGAAAACGATGATATAAAAGAGTGGGAAGATATTGCACATGAACACGGTGCGCAATTGTCATTTGCTATGAATACGTCGAACGGAAACATTGATCTGAACATTGAGTTCGAGTATATAAAGAAGACGAAGCCACGTATCAACCCTACATGGCTAATCAAATTTTCAATGGGCGTCCTAACAGCAGCCTGGTCTTACAACCAACTGAACCAACTAAATCCAGAGAGATATCAAATGTGGTAAAGGGCGGAATCGCTTTAGACGTCTCAGAGCAAGCGTTTGTGGAAAAAACCTTGCAATATATTTCTTCAATTGAAGGTTGCGTAGAAACCGATCTAAATCTGAGAACAAATACAAAATATCCGAGTCGTTTTATTATTCTCATATCGGGATTACCAAAGATAACACTACACGATTTCATTCAAATCTCAACGACAAATGGCAATATTAGAGAGATAACTATAAACGTGGCGGAAGGAACGGTCAAAATTGACGTCTGGCGGAAGAACAAGAACAAAAGCACGAAGAAGAAAAAAAGAAAAAGAGAATCAACTCTTGTTGTGAAAACAGAGTTGGATTTGACAAATGTAGATAAACGAGATCATAAATGTTTGCAAGCACTTATCCAATCGTTTGCGAAACTGAAAAATGTACAGACCCAGTTTGTGACACGTGTAGATACCTCCGACCCTGAAATATATAGCATCTCTATGCACATAATGGACAGTCTTAGCATCAGAGATATTGTCAATATTCAACATCAAAGTAGAACGTACTGTAGGGAAATTATATTTAATTTCCCTCAAAAACAAATTGAAGCGAAATGTCTCCATTTGTCTGCGCCCATTCGCCGCCGATTGCTCACAATCAAGAATAGATGACTATAAAAAGATAGATTACCCTAAAATATGGAATCAGAGCCTGCTGAAAAAATAAAAGAAATGTTTTTTCTCTACAAAGAAAATATTGTGTTATACAAGGGGGGGAAATATGTTGAATGTGCTGTGAGCTGTGAGAAGATTACTTTTGAGCTTGACAGTCTACAATTGTCGAAAATCAAAGACATCGGGGTACAAGACACCTGCAGACAAATCAGAAGGAAGCTTCTGGACCAAATAGGTAAATTACATAAATCATGTATAGTTAAATTAAATAGTTAAAATGATTTATTTATTTACGAGCACCAATAATGATTCCACCGTCAAAATCCTTTCCAATAATCTGTTCTAAAATTGCAAAATTGTAACGGTATGCTTCATCCACACCTTCTTCTCTCGTACCAGGGTTAAGTTCTTCAATTGATGTTACATAAACGTCGCCTGAATTTAACTTGATTTTCTTCCCCTCTTTCTTGAGACCATTGATACCATTGATAAAGTATGACAGGCTCCCCGAAATCCAAACCAAAGCATTCTTGCCCTTAGCTTTCAGTTCGGTCTGCATCGATTCAATATATTTATCGGTTTTGAAGGGTTTTTCACCCTTTATACCGACGTCGCGGTAGGTCTTGCCTAAATCGTCGGTGTTGGGATCTATAACATGTAAATCTGTCGAACCCAACGCAATCATTGTGAATGTACCACGGTGCTTGGTCAGGGCATACATCGCATTCCTAACCGATTTAAATGTCCATTGACGTTCTTCTCTTTCTGTTAAAGAATGGAAAAACCCTTTTCCAAACCTGTCACCTAATTTCTTTAATTTTTCCGTTCTTTTGTCGGGGTTACCTCCCGTGATACCAATAAATGGTTTAATTGCTTTGCGGTCACTAATTGCTTTTTTTATTTTTTCTAACTCTTTACCTTCTTTCCATTTATTTGTATTGTCGTTATACATTTTCTCCCAAGACCCACCACCAATGTCCATTTCGTACTGTGGGTTTCCCTTTGACCATGTCGCGTAGGTGTTATACGTAAAACACATGTCTAAAGTATTAACATCATCTGGAGTCTCTGTGCATTTAAATAACTTTTTAAACCCAAAATCTACTGGTTCTACTGGTTCTGATGCCTTTTTCGCCTTTTTCATCAACTCTTCCTTTTCCTTGCCAGCTTCCATGTCTTTTGCTGCCAATCTCAGCAGTCCTCCTCTTCCTGGTCTTCTTGGTTCAGCAGGAACAAAAGAGGTGTTGCGCACACCTTTCATACACGCGAGTTTATATGGGGCACTGGATTTCGACCCGCTGCTTACATTGCTTACATGAACAACACTTTGTTCTATGCCTTTCTTTACAAATTGTGACATATTTGCAAATATTCAAACTACATATATACTGTTAAAAAATAGAAAATTTTTTTATTTCGGTATTTTGTTTGGGTTGATGATATTTTGTAGATTAATACTTTTGCTGTAATATATGGAAGCAATCGGCTGCTTTTCAAGAGAAAATGGCACGCTCTCATCACATGCGATCTCCAGATAAGGTTTCAACTGCACCGACGAAACAGTGGCAGGTCCATTCGAGGTGTGTTTCTTTTGATATTCACCGATATCCGATTTTAGGAAGATGGTCACCTCAATTACTTTAGAGATATCACAGTTCCAAACTCCGTCGATTTGAGTCTCCCAATTCACTGATTGATCTCCCCATTTGACAGAAATCGAGACCCCACTTTCAAGTTGCAGCCTGGCAGATTCGGTTGAGCTTCCGTCTAAAGACCAATTGAAAGACCTGTAGGTTGGACCATACCTAATCAGATCGAACCATTCGTGGATCCATTCGGTTATAGAAGTGGCATTGGTGTCAATGTTGGCATCAATGTTCGCATCTAACACTGGTTGAATTCTCATAAACGCATTGTCTGATTTGATAGTGAATACAGCGGGTAACCCCGTAGAATTGACTACATTCAAGCGCGTGAAACAGTTCAATAAGCTCATGCATGTATATCAATAACTGTCTTAAATACCCTTAGTCAGGAAAATTGTAATAGAATCTCATTCAAAAAAAAAAACAGGCTGGGTTGCGAAGCAAGACACCGTTTGAATTTGTTTTTTATTTTTGGACACTATAACCATATGTGTTCATTCTACAAAAATGCAGGGATTAACTATTAAAACGTCTAAATCGAAATCGAGTCAACAACAAATAGAAACATATGTTACCAGTAAAATAAGTGAACGCGAGTTCCGAGGATTAAGCAAGATGGGTATTATAATGACACAATTGACACAACAAAATGATCAGGTTGAAGATGCATGGGATTTATGGGGTAATAAAGATACACCTAACATAAAAAAAGCAAAGCAACGACGGAAGAAAGCCTACCAACGATATGATGTACAGAAACACATTTCCTCGGCCATTGAATCAAAAAATTTTATATTTTTAAATCAGGGAGACCAGGCAGGCGCATGTTCATTTATGGCACTAATGAACATGTATCAAGTTGCAGGGTATGCAAATACATTACCGTGGTTTCAAAAACTTAAAAACCCAACCGGAGTAAGGTCTGTATATATTGACATGTTACATCTTTCTGACGACGGGTACAGTACATATCAAGCTATGGCGGGTATGGGACTTCAAAATAGAACAGTTTGCCCAGATATATCGTGGAATCACCTTTTATCACATTTTAAGTATGAATTTTTCAGAGGTAGTTATGGGCAGCGTTGGAACAAATCCATTCAAGGAACTGCCTCGGATCATGGTGAATACGACGAAAAAGTACAAAATTGGCTCGATAATAAACTGCAGGACGGGTGCATTATTGCAGTCCCATTCATGCAACATTTTTGCTGTATAATTGGTCACGACGAAAATCATTTTTTATTCTTGAATTCTTATGGTGTACTTCACGACCAAGGTGGTCTTTCTCCCATGTTGATGTACACTAAACGACAAGTTGCATCTGTTATCAATGATTGTTTTTATTGGACTCCTGGCGCTGTCACCACATCAACAAATGTCACAAAAACAACTTCTAGAAAACATCCCAAGAAAACAACAGCCAAGAAAACAACAACCAAGAAAACAACAGCCAAGAAAACAATAACCAAGAAAACAACAGCCAAGAAAACAACAACCACATCAACAACAGCCAAGAAAACAACAAACAAGAAAACAACTTCTAGAAAGCATCCCAAGAAAAATTCCCCTTTCAATAACAGTACAACAACCACACATGTAATAGCCGACAATGCCATCTTAAACACAGATCGTTGCCCAGAATGTAGCATTTCTCTTTTTAAACAATTTTATACAACATTTTAAAATATTTATTTCATTAAATACAATTTTTTTTACAAACTTTAATTAAACTTTTTTTTTCGCGAAGTAAAGAGAATTAATACAATTCTCTTAGATTCTGAAAATTTGTCATATCTTCACAAGTGATCGTTTCGCGCTTAGCAATACCAGCAATGAAGGCAGCCCCAGAAAAAATCGTAGTGATTTCTTGCTCAGCTGCCGCTTGTAAAGCGTTAATAGCGCCCACGTTGAATCTTAGAGGCTCCGCCGAATGCTTCGCAGCCTCTTGAGTCACAATACGTTTAAATGTGGTTTTCGGTAAGATGGTGCTAACTCTCTCTTGAAGTAGTTGGACTTCCTTTTCGCTACGGCGTTGTTTGCGAGTTTTTTTAACTTGTTTTGGTTGATTTTGTGTAGATGATAACATTTTTATAACGTTTAGTGTCCTTATATAGTCTTATTTGTAATATTTATGGGAGTCCATGGATGCGTTTGGCCGCAACATGTTTTTCGGTATCCATGGCTTACTCTGGGTTTTATTTAGTCCTGACGATGCAAATTAAAAACATGTTTCAGATTATCACCATAGAACACCTTGTTCAATTTTGAAGTTGCTTCAATTTCTTTCTCTCTCAAATATGCATCGGTTAGCAACACTTCATTCATAGCTGCCATTTCCAAACCAGCTTTCTTTTCAGCTTTCGCTTTTGCGATAATAATATCGTTATTTTTTTTAGATTTAGCTATATCCATTTCATGTTGAATTGTCATTCTTTCCTTTTCGGCTTTGATCAAGCGTTTTTGACGTTCAAGTTCCGTTTCTTGCGAATCAGTGATACGCTGCTGTTCTGCCTTATTACGGTCCCTTGCGAGCTGCTGTTCGGCTTCCTGACTTGCAGCCGCCAACGAAGCCATTTTTTTATTTAGTTTCTGCTGTTCATCGGCAGTTCTGGTTGACTGCCGATGTTCTGCTTCTTTTTTGATAATATTCGCAATGTCAGAGTTTGTTGGTATTGGCTTAAACACTTTGACCTTACCGGGCACGATTAAAAGACCAGAATCGGCTGCAATCTGAGCTTCGACCAAATCAGCATATAACAAGTCGTCAACCTGCGTGAATCTATCAACAAGAAATTCACGTGCGGTCATTTTGGCACAGATGCTTTGCATTAAAAATTCGGTCATATCATATATGTTGGAAGCATCTGGTTTTTTGCCATGTTTGAGGTATGTTGAGATCGTCTTTCCCTTTATTTGTTGGTTTGAAATGGCCACAACACCTTTAAACATGATGCCGTCCAATGTCCCACAGGTATATGGGACTTCGTCTTTGTCAATTCCAGTGAAAACATGAATCCCTTTAGTTAATGGGGATTTGAAATAAAATCCTGGTTCGCTGGTTTTGTCGGTTTTGACACGCTGGAATTGTGTCCATATCGCAACATGGCGTTC
>Ga0257120_1002062_pt1 | contig 12503 bp, 8 predicted proteins | sample SI106_10metaG_FD_190153 | JGI IMG/M metagenome (GOLD analysis project Ga0257120, IMG submission 190153) | Marine microbial communities from Saanich Inlet, British Columbia, Canada - SI106_10 | ecosystem: Environmental > Aquatic > Marine > Inlet | place: Canada: British Columbia | collected... | reverse complement strand
AATTACCGTCTATATCTAAATCTGCAGTAGCTGATTTGGTTGAATTTTGATCGATAATTAGGTTGTTGTAAGTGGTATTAAATATACCTTGAGCACCAGCACCATCATATTTAATGGTTCCGGAACCTTCTGTAAAGCTAGTCCCCAATTTTGTGACAGAACCAGACATTTCTATTGAACCTGCACCAGAAAAAGTTACAGCAGCTCCTGTAGCATCAAAATCGGCATTGGCATCGTAAGTTCCAGTAGATGTGATGGATAGTGTTCCGTCAATATCTGAAGCAGCGTCTGCTGTAAAACTACCAGACGATATTGTTAGTTCTGCACCACTTGAAACTGTTATAGCAGCATCTGCAGTAACAGTACTTGAACCAATACTGGCTATTCCATCTGTTACTGTAAACTGATTCACCGAGCAATTCCCAAATGTTACAGTTCCACTTGCATCCGATTTATTTACTACAATATTTACATCGGCATTACTAATTGCTGGGCAAGATTCACTTGCACTGCTAGCTCCGTCAAAAGTAATGGTTTCGTTACCAGTTGTAAAAGTTCCTGAATTTGTAAAATCTAAAGCAATAGATAAATTTGAAGCAGCAGAAATATCAAAATCTGCATTGGCACTAATCACTAAATTCCCATTAATATCCAAATCATTAGCTACATCTACATCTGAACTTCCTGTGTTTGATATGGTTAGGTTGTGAAAATTTGAGCTGGCATTGAAAGTTAGGTTTTTATCAGAAGATCCGTCGAAAGTAACTGTTCCACCAGTAGGATTAAATGCGTCATCTGCTGCTGCTGTCCAGTTACCTGCAATAGTAATATTTCCATCGGATATACTTGAATTACTATTAGCAGCAGATTCGTAATCACCATTCAAATCCAAAGTACCTCCAGACATTGTCAAATTCCCACCATTATGGTCAAATGTCCCAGAACATTCCATTTCACCATCTGAAATATTTATAAAAGATGCATCTAATGTAACAGCTGCGACAGTAATTTTATGAGAAGAATTATTTAATACCAAAACACCACCGTTAATATCCAGAATGTTAGAAACATCAGTGTTTCCAGTAAATGTTTTGTTACTCCCACCCTCAATCGTTAAATTGTAATAATTGACATCGTCAATATTTTGAGCAACATTTTGATCATATTTAACTGTACTAGTCGATTTTGTGAATGTACCCAAACTTGTAACTGAAGTATTGGAAAGTATTAAATTTCCACCACCACTAAAAGTAATATTTCCACCAGTAGCATCAAAAGCACCGTCCGCATTATAGGTTCCAGTACTGGCTGATAAAGTTCCATCAATATCTGATGTTCCACTAACTGTAAAAGTATTATCATCAATGTCTGCTACACCTTGAGACACAGTAAAATTGGTAAAAGATCCATTTCCAAGAAAATTCACTTCGTTACTAGCAGAAGATTTATTTATTACGATATTCAAAGAAGCATCAGTATCTAACCTAGGTGCGTTTGTTGTAGAAGAACCATTGAAAGTAATTGTTTCCCCAGATGAGGTGAAAGTTCCACTATTGGTGAAGGTACCTTCAATTTCCAAATTTGAAGCTGCACTAATATCTAAATCTGCTCCAGAACCAATAGCTAATGTACCGTTCACGTCTAAATCTGCAGTAAAATCAACGTCTGAACTGTTAGAGTTACTTATTGCTAAATTATTGAAGTAAGAACTTGCGTTTTGGGCTGCATTTTGATTCGATGTACCGTCAAAAGTGACAGTTCCACCATCGGGAGTAAAAGCATCGTCATCAGCAGCAGTCCAAGCTCCAAAGACAGTAATGTCACCTGCAGAAATTGCCTCAGTACTTGAAGCAGATGATTCATATTCTCCATTAACATCTAACAAACCTCCAGAAATAGTCAACAAACCATCATGATCAAGTTTTCCTGTACATTCAATCTCTCCAAAAGAAATATTTAGTTCACCTCCACTTTGAATTTCAATGGATGCTGCTGTTAATTTCACAGATCCAGAAGTAAAAGTTGTCAAAATAGCTCCAGATTCAATTTGTAAAGCAGCACACTCAACAGTAGTAAAAATAACCGGATCAGTTGTAACATTTGGAATTGAAACAGATTGGCCAGATGTAGGAACACCAGTTGGAGTCCAATTGGCATCTGTATGCCACTGTGAACTTGAAGATCCGTTCCATGTTTTATCCTGAGAGTAAAAACTGAGGGTGAAGCTTAAAAAAATAAGCAGCGAGTAGGTTAACTTTGAATTCATCTTGGAAATATACAAATTTTCCTAAAAAAAAACGTTATAAATCACTAAAAATCAACAGAGGTAAAAACAACTTCCCATCTCACCTATATTTAAAATGATATTTTTTTTCCCGAATAGTAGTTCCAAAACAGTAAAATGAAAAAATTAAAATCACTAAAATTCAGATCCTTTTTCCAATTGTATTTTGTCTTTACTATTGAAATTATTCAGTCTCACAGACAAAGAGAAAGTAAAGACTGGCCATTTGGGTGAAGCTAATCTGTAGGAATAAAGCGTCTGGGTATCTGCCCAAGTTTCGCGTCTTTCAGTGTTTAATAGGTTTCTAAACTGAAAAGTTGTTGATAGCTTACCTTCTTGAAAATCTTTTTTTATTGCTAAATCAAAACTGGTAAACCCCTTATCCACTCCCTGAACAGTAACCACATCTGCTGTGTAATTAGTAATGAATTGGATTTTAAAATTGTGTTTTAAAATGAAATTATTGGACAACCTGCCTCTGTATGTGAAAGTTTCTTGATCCAAACTAGAACCTGCAATCTTACCAATTATTTGATAATAAAATAGATTTGTTCCAAAATCTAAAATCCACCAACTAAAGGGTTTGTAATTGTAAGCCAATTCTAAACCCAAAGCATTAGAAACACCAGCATTTACAGGTCTTTTAATAATAACATTAGTGTCGTAAACCTGCTGTATTCGTTCCCTAATATTATTAGTGTTTCTAAAGTATATTTCTGAGGAAAAACTTCCTTTTCTCAATTGCCTTATGTAACCCAACTCATAAGACTGAATATATTCCGGAAGCAAATCTGGATTACCTTGCCTAACAGTGTAAGGATCTTCCCAAGCTATAAATGGCTCAAGGTGCCAACTTCTAGGTCTATTGATTCTTTTAGAGGCACTTAGTTTGTACTGATTTTTTGTATTTTGACTAAACGACAGATGAACTGAAGGGAACCAATCCAATCGGTCAATTGAAGTATTGAAAGTTGCATCCGTCAATTCTATATGCCTATCGGTATACTCAGCCCTTAACCCCAACTGGTAACCTAGCTTATCAATAATTTTACCATTAATTATACCATAACCAGCATAAATATTCTGAACATATGAAACATCTGTTGAAAAAGAATCTAACCTAAAATATTCTGAATTCACTAAATCGTATTCGAATGCATCTTGATCGTCTCCACTAAAACCAAAATCAGTTCTTGCACCTAATTGAAAATTCACACCATTTTTAAAAGGATATTGATAATCCAAGCTAACTCGGAGCGCATTAGATGGCCCTACCTCGGTATTTCTATTACCGCCTAGCAGAATACTATCTAATGTAAAAAACTCTGTCTCAGCATCTTCAACTCCATCATATAAATTATAAGTAGAAGAAAAAGACAAGTAATGATTTTTATCATTATTGAACAAATGCTGATAGCCTAAACTAGAAGAAATTACAAAAAAATCTCTCAAAGTTCGCTCTCTATTTTCATAGGAGTTTAGTAAGGAGTCGCCACTAAATTCTTTAAAAAAGTAATTAGCTGCTGCGTTCCATTGCCGTTGGGTAATATTGACTCCAACATTAAAAAAATCACTTTTACTAGGGTTATATTCCATGGCGAAATTACCCCCATAATTCTTACCAAAAAAGCGATGTAATCCCTGACTTTCAACACTAGACTCCACTCCACCTATCGTAGTTCTTCTAATTTGCTCAATATCTCTAAATCTATTTCTATTTACATATTGACCTCCAATGTTAAACTTAAAATCTCCAGTGTTGATACTCGTGATAAAATCTCCACCAGCATTTATGAAATTTGAACTATTACCAGAATTTCCACCATTTAAATTTACCAAAGTCGAAATTCCCTCTAACTTGTTTCTTTTAAGTATGACATTAATTACTCCAGAAGTTCCCTCTGCATCGTATTTAGCAGATGGATTGGTTATAATTTCGATGTCTTTTATATTAGAAGCTTGAATAAGTTGTAAAGCCTCTGAAGATGGCAAAGCAGATGGTCTTCCATCTATTAACAAGGTAAAACCCGAGGAACCCCTTAAAGCAACATTCCCATCCATATCAACAGAAATACTAGGTATGTTAGCCAATACCTCTACTGCAGTTTGGGATACGACTGTATTCATAGACTCCACATTAACCACTTTTTTATCAATTTCGTAGGTGATAATAGGATCATCAGCCAAGACTTCAACATTCTTAAGGAGATTGTTGTCAGAAAACATTACAACATCATTCAAACTTAAATTTTGTGTACCCTTGAAATCAATAGCTTGAAAATGATATTTGTAACCAATAAAAGAGCATTTGATTAAGTATTGCTGACCAACATCAAGATTTTGAATTTTAAAGAAACCATCTAAATCTGTAACGCTTCCATTTAATAAAGAAGAATCAGTTTTTTTCAACACACTCACTGTTACGTAAGCCATAGGGTCTTTTGAATCACCATCTAAAACTCTTCCACTCACACGACCCAACTGAGAAAAAAAAACCAAAAATAAAAGACAAAAAGATATGGTTAACGTAAGTCTAATTTTCATTTTAGTAAAATTGAATGCAAATATGCTTTATTTTTATTACTTGTAAAATGATAAATTGAATATTTAAATCGTGTTTAAAAACTTTATTGCTACATCGTTAAATTCTTTTGGCTGATCAACATTAACAACATGACCTGCATTTTTCAAAACCTGTAGCTGAGCGTTGGAATAATAAGAAACAGCTTTCCTAATTGTGGGCAAAAACAGATAATCTTCTTCCCCCATTACAAAAAGTGATGGAATTTTTAAATCTTTAGAACGATGAAACTTTAAAACCCTATTTATACCTATTGTAAGTTTACACCATCTTATGAATTCTTTTTGATAAAGCTTCTTACACTCTTGAACTAAAAGAGAACGAGATTCTTTATGGTTTCTTTTAGGCATAATAATAAAAGCAAACAGCTTGTAAAGCATTATATATGGCACCAATGTTCTAAAAAAGTTTCCAAACCTCATTAAGAAATTTGACCTTAAATCAAACTTTAAAATGGCACCTGCCAAGACTAAACTATCCACTAAATGAGGATTTTTTTCAGCAATCTCTCTTACAATGATAGTACCTAGTGAAACCCCTACAAAATGTGAAGATTTTATTTTCAAATGATCTAGTACTTCTACAATATCTTCGGTAACTATGTTAAAAGTATAACCTTGCTTACTTTTTTTACTAAACCTCGATTTACTTTTGCCATGCCCACCAAGATCTATCAATAAAACATTGAATTCTTCTTTAAAAGATCTAATCTGACGAAACCAAATAGAACTACTTCCTCCAGCACCATGAATAAAAGTTACCCATTTCGATGATTGTTTGTTGTTATATACTGTAAAACTGAGCAATTTTTAATTTTAAACAAATAAACATATAATTTACAATTAAATAGAAATGGTTAAAAAATATTTATCAGTGGTAAACAAAAATTAATGACCAAATAATAGTTTTTTTCACAATATCTTTGTATTTTAAAAAATATGAAAACATCGATTTACATAACAGGTTTACTTAACTCCATCTTACTATTTGCAGGTATTTTATTCAAGTTTTTTCACTGGCCTGGTGCTGGGATAATGATAACATCTGGAGTATTATTATTTGCAATGATTTTTACTCCTCTTATCATATATAGGAAAATGACTGAAGATACGAGTGCTAGTGAAAGACTAACTTATATTTTCGGAATCCTACTTGGCACCACTCTATCCTTAGGGTTTTTGTTTAAAATAATGCATTGGCCTATGGCTAACAAAATAATGATTAGCTCTGTTGTTTTGTTCGATTTTCTTTATGTTCCAATATATTTTATTTCAAGATATCAAAACGAAAAACTTAAAACAGTGATTACAACAGTGGTTATGTTTTCCTTTGGAAGTGTTCTACTCGCCATGTTTAAAATGTGAAATTGAAAATCATCAAGTTATTGTAATTTTTTTTTACTAAAGCAACAGCTTTTTTTTTAAGAATGCTTCTATATAGAATTTCATTTTACAACTAGCCTCAATTTTATTATGGTCTTAATTTTGGTGATTAAAAAAGAGGCAATAACAATTTATCTTATTTTACTTTTGACATTAACAAATCAAGACTTAAATATCCTGTATGTTTAAATTGTAAAATATTATTTTTAAAATTTAAGATGGTTGGTACTGACTTAACGTCAAACTTTTCAGCTACATCCATATTGTTATCCATGTTAATCTTTAACACTTTCCAATTTTTAGTAACTAATGAGAAACTGTCTAACACAGGTTCCAACTGCTTACAAGGTAAACACCACGGGGTTTTAAAGACCAACATCACATTACTTTCAGATTTTAAAATTTCATCGATAGCATCTGAAGAATAAGATTTTAAGTTAGATACAAGTGGATTTACTGCATTTTTGAATGGTAAATTTTGATCAACCCAATTACGGTAACCCCCTATTAAATTATAAACCTCGTTAAATCCTAGGGACAATAAAATATCTGCAGCTTTAGAACTTCTGCCTCCACCATGACAATAGATGTATACAGGTTGATCTTTTTTTATCCAACTAGCTTTTTCTTCAAAATTTTCATCGTAAAAATCAATAAAACTTGCATTCTCCAGATGACCATTATTTGTCTCTTCCTTAGTTCTTACATCTAATAATACTCCAGGATTATCGATTAAAAGTTTCTCTAATTGATAATACTCTACATCCATAACTTTTGGCGGAACTGTAGGTGAAGGTAAATTGCTATTCGAACAGCTCATCACCAAAAAAATAAAGGATGTAATGAATAATTTTTTCATTCTAACTATCTAACATATTTTGAACGTTTTGCCAAGAACCTCCATTATATACCTCTTTTAAGCCTTTGGACTGTAAAAACTGAACAGCTTGCTCGCTTCTTACTCCAGCCGCGCAGCACATCACAAGAGGCTGCATACTTTCTAAATCCTTAAGTTTTTCTTCTATTTTATTTAAAGGAATATTTGAAGATCCCTTGGCATTACCAAAAATAAATTCCATTTTACTTCTAACATCTACAATGCTAGTTTTTGAATTTTTAGTTATTTCTTTTAGATTCAATTTTTAATATTAATACATCAAATTTAACTTATAATCTTTAAAATATGATGAATTTTACAAAACTTAACCAAAAAATCATTTTAAAAACAGGGGTTTTTGGAATTTTCATGGGTTTGGCAACTGTTTTAGGGTGGTGTCAAGAATATGAATTAGCAATTTGGATATTTATGGGTATAGCAACAAGTATTTATCTAAATTCTCAGCTTAAAGAATTTATATTTACTCATTGCATTGTTGTAGGGCTGACGTGGGGATTTGACTGTTCTTTAATTCAAACCATTTTCATAGATACTTATATATCCAACAATCCAATAATTGGATATGAAATCCTTGATATAACTAAGTATCCAAGAATTCTAATAATTACAATTGGAACAACTAGTGGCTTGTTAAGCGGTATAGCTCTATATTTACCAATTATCTTATTAAGAAAAATTAAAGAAATAGACTAAATCGTCTTTACAAATGCGTCTGGAATTGTATTTTTCACATTTCTCAGTTCTATAAAAAGATCACTTTCGTTAAAAGGACCTACAAAAAACTGCACTGCATGTGATTTATTTATTTTGAAATACACTGTTCTTTCAAGACTATCAAAAGTTGTTTTAAAGTTATGAGAATCCCAATTATAAATAGTTGCTAATTGAATAAACTTACCCTTCATTTGGGTAGTTACAGCCTTGTAACCTAACTTCTCGATGTCGTCCTTAATGGTGTTGTCAGAAACGTTTTCAGAACTGTAATCAGCAACAGAAATCTTGACTCTTCTACCATTAGCGTATTTAGTAACAAAGGCTGATGCCTCGCCACCTTTATGTAAACTAACAGCTTCTACATGTGCATTCTCATAATTATCATATTTACCATAATTTATTGCATAACCCAAGTTTCCAATATCTGAAAAAAACAGATTTTCTTTTTTAAGATTGATACCCTCTATATTATTGGAGGAAATTTTATCTACAGCGCCAACTTGAACTGTGTAAAAATTATCAGATGAATTAATATTAGCGGATATATTTTCCGCAATGTTACCAGTTCTTTTATCTGGACTTGCAGAAGATGAAATTATTTTAGGTTTGTTCTCTTTTTCTAGACTAGCTGTATTAGGATTAAGTTTTAGTTTTTCATCTGTTTTGACAGTTATTAAATCAGAAGATGTTTTTGAAACTATTTTTTTTGAGGCTAGAGGACTTTTAGCAGAACTTTTGATTTTCATATCATTATCAAATTTCTCCACAGTTGGGTTACTGATATTTTTAGTTTTTAAATAATTCATTACCTCTGTTGCTTTTTCTCTTTCTGCAAATTTACCTAGTGTGATTTTTGTAGCATTTTTAGCATCTTTAAATAAATGAAAAGCATATTCATCCCAAATCTCGTCTCCATCTCTTACTTGAGTTAGGAAATTTAAACCCTCGACCGGGCCAGAAACAGTTTTAATATTAACAGTGTAATAAAATTCTGAATTAGATAAATCGCCTTCAACATGAGCTGTGTATTGCAAATTGTTATTTAGAGTTTTCTCTTCTTCTGGACTATCATTATCTTTTAATTCTTTTACACCATCTGGAAATTCTTTAACCGCTTCTTTAATTTCAGCTTCTGTATTTTCATTCACTACCAACTCCTCTGCTTTTGATTCCTCAATAATCTCTTCTTGTAATTCTTCCCCAACTTTATTAATCTCAAGAATTTCTTTTCTTTCGTCTATTAATTCTTCTTCAATTTCTTTTTCAATTTCAGCTTCTGTATTTTCATTCACTACCAACTCCTCTACTTTTGATTCTTCAACAACATCTTCTTGTAAATCTACCTCAACTTCATTAATCTCTAAATCTTCTTTTGTTTCGTCTATTAACTTCACAACCTCTTCTTCAGTTTTAGTTCCTGTATTTTCATTCACAACTAACTCCTCTACAACTTCTTCTTGTACTTCTAACTCAACTTCATTGATCTCTAAATCTTCTTTTGTTTCGTCTATTAACTTCACAACCCCTTCTTCAGTTTTACTTCCTGTATTTTCATTCACAACTAACTCCTCTACAACTTCTTCTTGTACTTCTAACTCAACTTCATTGATCTCTAAATCTTCTTTTGTTTCGTCTATAAACTTCACAACCCCTTCTTCAGTTTTAGTTCCTGTATTTTCATTCACAACTAACTCCTCTATTTTGGATTCCCCAACAACTTCTTCTTCTATTTCAGCTTCTTTGTTAATCTCTAACTCGTTCTTTGTTTCATCTAATAATTCTACAACTTCTTCTTCTATTTCAGCTTCTTTGTTCTCGACCATAACTAACTTTTCTAGTTTTGATTCCTCAACAACCTCTTTTTCTAAATCTTCCTCAACTTTAGCAATTTCAAATACTTCTTCTATTTCTTTATTTGATTCAAAATCGTTTTTGAAAATTACAGTCGATTTATCGTCTAATAGCTTTTGAAAAGCAGTGTAGTCTATTACTGACTCTTCGATTATTGAGCCATCTTCAACTAAATTTTTAGTATTAACAACCTCTACAGCAGATATGTTAACGATGGATACATTACTATTTTTTTGTTTTGATTTTAATTGTGCAAATTCAGAATTAGGTTTCTTGGGTTCAGCATTGATTGATGTGGAACCGTTAATAATTTCTACACCAGATTGAGTAATCTTGTCAGTAAAAGAATTATTAGAAATTGTAGATCTAAATTGTCTTGGAATTTTCTTAGATATTTTTTTTTTGGAATTGTAATTAATTAGAATTGATGTTGGCTTTTCATGGTATACATACTTCACCTGAGAGATAGATATATTATTAACTCCAGATATAAAAAAAAGTGTCACTGTAATTAGTGACACTTTAACTATTTTTAAAACATGCATATTGTATTTATGAAATATGTTTTATTTACAAAGGAATTTTTTTAATAGTGGTATTTTGCACTTTAATCCTGAAAGGAATCCACCAGATTTAACATCTGAAGATGCTGAACTTACAAGACCTTGTTTTAGGGTCTTTGTTTTGCTACTATTCTGACCTGTTAAACAAGATATACATTTCACATCTATTAAATTTTCATATTCATCTACTAAAGAAGATTTGTTTTCAGTAGTATGTAACAAATGAACGTTTCCAAAACCGTTACCACTGCTGTTGTTTCCAATATTAGAGTTTGTATTATTACTTGGACAACATCCATTAATAGTTTCAATAGCATAAGAACTTTTCTTCTCAATAGACCTTGGATCAATTTTAGATAAAATTGCAAGGTTTTTGCTTCTTTCTTCAAAAATCTCTTTTTCAAGTTTCATTTGACTTTGAGCTAATTTTAATTTTCTATTTGCATTATCTTTTGCTTGCGTGGTTTCCCATGAAGCCATAGTTCTAGCGTTTTTGTAAAAACCTGAAAAACCGGTTACTTCAGCAACATATCTTTTGACAAAGAAAAACGGAAATGAAGCAGTGAAAAATGGTCGTCTATTTGACCTTTTCCATATAGGATCCACCACAACATCAATGTTATTTAAAGTGATACAATTGTAATATGCCTCATCAAATGCAGCTTGTTTAGTAGCATGTTTTGCAGATGTACCATTTACCTTTTTTGTAAGATCGATATCAATATCTACAACAAACTGATCTTTAACTTGAAACCCAGTGTTAGTTGATTTTAAATTTCCACTAGTTCTGTGAGAATGATTATAAGTCACACATGAATTTAATAGCAATGCAAGAACAGCGAATAAAGTTAATTTATATGAAATTGTATTTTTCATTTTGATTTTTTTAAAAATTTATAATGCAAATATAACTAAAAAGAATTTCACTAAAAAAATCAAAAATCAAAAAAATCAAAAAAAATTGTGAAACATTACAAAACTAAATTTAACGTGTTGAAATTCAAATTTAAAGCTGTTTTAAATAAAATTAATGATCAAGTTTGTATTTAAATTGTTATGTTTTAATATATTTATAAAAATCAAATTAATTATAATGAATAAATTGTTAACCCTTCTTGTTGGATTTTTATTATGTTCCTACTCTTCTTTTTCTCAATATTATTACATACCTGCAGCTAGCCCTGGAAATCCTGGAGGATTAAACACAGATAGTGAATATCCTAGTGGCTCTGGTTTAGACCCATCATGGACTATAATTTTAGGTCCAAGTCAATCTTCACCTACTTGGTCAAGTATTGAAACCATCCCATTTAGTTTTAATTTTAACGGTTCTGCTGTTACCCAGTATAAGGTTTCTTCTACAGGTGTCTTAACTTTTTCTACAACTGCAAGTGGAGTCCCTGGTGCTGGAAATGCTAGTATACCTGACCCAGCTATTCCAGATAATTCTGTTATGGTTTGGGGAATCGAAGGCTCTGGTTCCAACGATAACATATGTACTAAAACTTTTGGTACAGCAGGTGCTCAACAACACTGGATATTTTTCACATCCTACACAGCAGGAAGTTGGTCCTACTGGTCAATTGTTTTGGAAGAAGGTTCCAATAAAATTTATATAGTAGATCAAAGACATAGTTCTGCAGCAAATCCATTAGTTACTGCTGGAATTCAGATTGACGCGACTACCGCAGTAATGGTAAGCGGCTCACCAGCTTTAGCAAATGTTGCAGGAGGAAGTGCACTTCCGGATGACAACCATTATTATGAATTTATTTTTGGTTCACAAAGTGCAATTGATGCCACAGGAATAGCTGTTACTACATTCCCATATCTAATTTTAGGGAATTCTCCTTTTACAATTTCTGGAGAGATTTCTAATTTAGGTTCAAGTACCATAACATCAATGGATATCAACTATTCAATTAATGGAGGGACTGCAGTAACTGAGTCTCTTTCAAATTTATCTATTAACACCTACGACATGTATCCTTTTGACCACTCCACTACTTGGAATCCAACTAATTCAGGAACTTATGATGTAGCAATATGGGCAAGTAATATTAACGGTTCTAGTGATATGGATCCTACTAACGACACTATTAACGGGACTTTAAATGTATTCACCTCTTTTGAAACAAGACGACCAATGATGGAAGTCTTTACAAGTTCGACTTGTGGTCCTTGTGTTCAAGGAAATCTCAATTTAGGAACTGTGCTTTCTAATTATTCA
>Ga0257120_1002058_pt1 | contig 12515 bp, 6 predicted proteins | sample SI106_10metaG_FD_190153 | JGI IMG/M metagenome (GOLD analysis project Ga0257120, IMG submission 190153) | Marine microbial communities from Saanich Inlet, British Columbia, Canada - SI106_10 | ecosystem: Environmental > Aquatic > Marine > Inlet | place: Canada: British Columbia | collected... | reverse complement strand
GCTAAACCTGCTGAATGGTGGGCAAAAGGAAAGTTTGGTATTTTTATTCATTGGGGACCTTACAGTGTTGCTGGATATAAAGACAAAAACAAAGGATATGCTGAAGCAATAACAAACCACATGTACAAAAAGCCAGAAGCATACGCTAATTTTATGACGAAAAAATTCGGTGCCACCATGCCTGATTTTGGTTATAAAGATATGGTACCTATGTTTACAGCAAAAAACTGGAACCCTGACGCCTGGGCACAATTATTTAAAGACGCAGGAGCAACTTATGTAATTCCAACGGCAGAACATCATGATGGTTTTGCTAACTGGGATTCAGACCTTACTGAATGGAACGCAACCAAGAAAGGACCTATGCGTGACCTTGTTGGAGATCTTGGAAAATCAGTGAGAGAAAAAGGATTAAAGTATGGCTTATCATATCATCGTGAGCGTCACCCAAATCGTTTTACATTAGATTTTAAAGTTTATGACAAACCGTTTGATCTTGTTGCAGAAGAAATAAAGCGTGTGCCAGAATCGGCAAACCTTTATGGCCCATTTGAGTATAGCGATGCATTTATTGCAGATTACGTTGCCCGTTGGAAGGAGATGGAAACCAAATATCAACCAGACTTTATGTGGCTTGATGACGCTCCAATATTTTATAAAGACTCTTTAAATCCACAAGTCACTAAATTTAAAAATGCTTTTAAAGGTATGATTGCCGATTACCTGAATACAGCGCAAACGTGGGGTAAGGAAGTTTATTTTAACAATAAAGGAAAGCACCTAAATTTTCCTGAGGGAGTTGGATGTCGTGAAAAGGATAATTTACAAATGGAAAATATTGGCGCACCATACCAAAACCCCGCTACGCTGGGAGTATCTTATGCATACATGGAGAATGAAGAAATAAATGACTTGTATAAAAAACCTGCTGAATTGGTGCGTTTATTAGTTGATGTAGTCAGTAAAAATGGTAATCTATTACTGAATATTGGTCCAAAAGCAGATGGAACCATCCCAGAAGGTATGCAAAAACGTTTATTAGCAATGGGATCTTGGTTAAAAATAAATGGTGAAGCTATTTACGAAACAACTCCTTGGCATGTTTACGGTGAGTTTTCAGGTGATATCATTGAAGAAGCCGATGTTATTTACAATAAACATAGTATGCGAATTCACGAATTAGAATATCGCTACACCTCAAAAGGTAAATCAATTTATATGACAACTTTTCAGAATAATAATTCTATTCTCTTAAAATCTTTTAAAAATTTTAAAAGTAAAATAGCAACTATTTCAATTTTAGGATCAACAAAAAAAGTTAATTGGTCATTAACCACAGAGGGGCTTCGTATAAAAAACTCTGAATTAGATAACTTTAAATATGCTACGGTTTATAAGATAACTCTTCAATAAGCTAAAGTTAATTTAGAATAAGAGGTTGTTTAAAATTTACATTTTAAACAACCTCTTTTGCGTTTGGTAATAAAATATATTTAAGAAAAATAGTTTAAAGTAATCTAATCGTAAAGTTTAACGTTCGACTGATGCACTCTAAATTTTAGCTTAAATTATTTATAAACTAAAACCATGATTAATCAAATAGGTTTAGAGTTTTATCCAAATTATTTCGATAACACTGTTAACATAAAAATTACAAATCTAGCTCACATTAATAAAATTATTTTTTGGGGAAATAGTTTTTACAACTAAAAACAGAAACTATTAAATTAATTTGTTTAGACTTTATTTAAGAATTTTATTGGTCAGATGCTATACTGTAAGTCGCAATATTGCGAGCAGAATTGTTATCTCATCAATATTTTTTTTTAAACAAAATAAATGATTGAAATATTAGTACTCATAGATATACCACTTAACATTGCTAATCGCTTCAATTTGTTACCGCGTTATGCATAGTTATTATTGGCATCTGTAAGATAAGAGTTAAATTATGTAATATTTGAACTTTTAAAAAAGCAAAATTCAAGGTAATTTTATGACATCAAACGAAACTATAACTAAAGTTATACTAAAAAATTATTTTTTATGATTAAAGAGCAGTTAAATATTAAAAGAAAAAGTATCCTTTTGATAGCTTTTGTCTTTTTTGGGTTTTCTCAAATAGCATCTGCACAAAACTTAATAATACGCGGGCAAGTAAAATCCGAAGCAGGAGAATTATTGCCAAGTGTGTCAATTCAAGCAAAAGGTTCAAAAAAAGGTACAAGTACCGATTTTGATGGGAACTACAAGATTAGAATGCCAAAAGAATCTACAACATTAACATTTAGGTATTTAGGCTACAAAACCGTAGAAGTTGTTGTTGGTAGTAACCCCATAATAAATGTAACTCTAAAACAAGAGCTAAACGTATTAGATGATATTGTTGTAGTAGGTTATGGCACACAAAATCGAAAAGACGTAACTGGAGCTATTACGTCTATTAAAAGTAAAGAATTAGATCGTACCGTAAACAATAACCTTGGAGATGCTTTACAAGGAAAGGTTTCTGGTGTACAAATTACACATGAAGATGGAACACCTGGAGGTGCTTTTAAAGTAAATATTAGAGGAGCGGCAGCTATTACCGGCTCTACACAACCATTATATGTAGTGGATGGCTTTCCAATAGAAGTATTTGATGACACTTCTGATGAAGGAAATCCTTATGACGGAGCTTCAAGTGGAAACCCTTTAGACTTTTTAGACCCTTCGATGATTGAATCTTTAGAGGTCTTAAAAGATGCTTCTGCAACAGCTATATATGGTGCAAGAGGTGCCAATGGAGTCGTAATTATTACTACCAAACAAGGAAAAGCTGGAGAAGTAAAAGTAAGCTATAGAATGTCTACTAGTTTAAGCAAAACACCAGAAAATAGAATTGTAGATGTATTTGATAATGGTGAATATGCCGATTTTTTAATTAACAACGAATATTACAACCTAGATAATTGGGATAAGTCCGCAGGTGATGTTCAAACATGGACACCTATTGCTGATCGAAATAGTTATCTCATTAAAAATCCTTTCCCTGCTGATCCTGAGGTAGAAGAGTTCATAACAAGAGATGAATTTGCAGCTCTATCAAGTACCGATTGGATGAGAGAAATACTAAGCGTTGGAAAAGTAGATAATCATGTTTTAACGGTATCTGGAGGAACACCAGAAAACTTGTTTAGCTTTACAGGATCTTATATGAAAAACGAGTCTGTAGTTGTTGGTGCTGGCTTTGATAGGTTTGTATTAAATGTAAAGTTGAAAAATAAAATAGGGAAAAGATTAACAGCACAAACCGTTTTATCTCCTAGCTACTCAAAGCAATATGGAGCTGGTGGTGGCGGAGGAAATTCTGGAGCTGCTAACCAAGCTGGTGTATTTACAAGAGCATTAACAACGCCTCCTTATATGATTCCTGGAGATGTGACTACAACTGTTAATGATGATAATGAAGAAGAAATTACATATAATGATCCTGTGTTTCAGTTAGAAAATGAGATTAGAAACCGAAAAAGAATGGGCTTTAGAGCATCTACTAAACTCACGTATAAATTTTCTGAAGCCTTAGTAGGAAACGTTTCCTTTGGATTAAATTATGGTATTAACGAACAACGTGAGTTTTATCCACCAACATTCGGAACCGGAAATAGACCGAATTATAACGGTTTTGCCAGAAGAGTAGACGGTAAATCTACCAGCTTTAACAATGTAAATACACTTAACTATAAAAAGAAATTTGGAAAGCACCGAATTAATGCTTTAGTTGGTTATACACAAAATTCTAGAAGTCAAAATAACTTTGCTCAATCTGCTAGAGGTTTTGCTGATGATGTTGCTGATGGTTCTATCGACTATGATTTAGCCGCTTCTTATGATAAGAGTAGAATTAGAAATCAAGAAATTAATCAAATAGGATACTTAGGACGTATTAATTACGTATTTAATAATAAGTATTCATTCACAGGTTCTATTAGACGTGACGGTGATTCTAGATTTGCATTGAGCAAATCTCCTTATCGTAATTTTCCTTCGGCAGCTTTTGCCTGGACAGCTTCCAAAGAAAAGTTTATGCAAAATGTGAACTTTGTAGATAATTTAAAATTTAGATTATCCTACGGACTTGGAGGAAATAGTGGGGTAAGACCTCAAGACTCTAGAGAATCTTATACACAATTTGCTTATAATTTTGGAGGCGTTTCTTATGCTGGGTATGGAAACAGACTACTAGTAGACAGAGATTTAACTTGGCAATCTGCAAAGCAGTATGACTTTGGAATGGATTTGTCTATGTTCGATAGCCGTGTGAAAATAACATATGATATGTATTTAAAACAAACTGTAGATATGATATTAGATAGAGCAGTAGGATTAAATATCGGATATGATATTATTAGAACCAATGCAGGAGATTTGGATAACTGGGGGGTTGAATTGGCTTTAGAAACTCATAATATAAAATCAGACAAATTCAATTGGACAACGAACTTAACAATTGCAGCTGATAGAAGTAAAATTCTATCTTTAGGAGGACCTCAGCTAAAAACTTTTGAAAGTAGAGGAATTAGAGGTCAATCAGGTGCATTAATCGTTGGAGAAAATATTGGTACTTGGATTGGTTATGAATCTGATGGAGTATATAACTCACAAAATGAAATAGATAACGATATTTCTTTAAGTCAAGATTATAGAAATGGACTTGAACCAGGAGATATGAAGTACATAGATCAAGATGGTGATGGATTTATTACAGACAAAGATGGAAACGCCGTAATTGGAAGAACGCAGGCTAAATTTCATGGAGGAATGTGGAATAATTTTGAAATTGGAGATTTTGAATTGGGGTTATTCTTTACATTTAAATATGGATTTGATGTAATTAATGGAGATAGATATGCGTTTTCTTATGTAACTCCAGGCTCAAATAATCAGATGAATACGGCATTATACAATGCCTGGACTCCTGAAAACCCTGAAAGAAATAATCCAGGTTATAATTATGTACATGGATTAAGAGATCGTCCAGAAAAGTTCTCATCTTATCACATAGAAGATGGATCGTTCTTAAGATTACAAAATGTGAGTTTTAAATATAACTTCCCTCAAGAGGTGTTAAAGAAAAGTTTTATTAATAACTTATCTTTATCATTTAATATTACTAACGCCTTTTTATGGACTAAATATACTGGTTCAGATCCTGAAAACAGCGTTGCTAGAGGTAGATTTGGACATTTAACACCAAATTTAGATTTTGCTTCTTTTCCAAGAGCTAGAAATTGGAACACAACTTTAAACATTGGATTTTAAAATATAAAATATGAGAAATTTCAAAAAAAATAGTCTATTGATGTTATTAACCTTATTCGTTTTTACATCATGTTTTAAACTAGAAGATACAGATTTTAATACTAAAGATACAGCTACTTATTTCGAAACTGAAGATGATATTGCAAATGCTGTTACAGTTGTTTATAATTCATTAGCTAAAGGAACTCAAGATGAATTAACCACCAACAGTACTTTTGGAGGTCTTTATGATGGATTAACTATTATATTAAGTGCTAGTGCGCATACAGGATATGACACCAGAACCTTTGGAGGAAATAAGATTACTAGTGATAATAAAGATATTAAGAATTTATACGTTTATTCTTATTTCGGTATTTCTAAAGCAAATTTAGTAATTACAAAAGCTAAAGAAATTGAAATGTCTGAAGAAAACCGAAACAAATATATTGCAGAGGCTCGTTTTTTAAGAGGATTATTCTATTTTAATTTAGTACAATACTTTGGTGGAGTTCCTATAAGAGTAGAGGATTATGACGGTTCTTATGAAGATTCTTTATTACCAAGATCTTCTGCAGAAGAAGTATATGATTTTATCATTGAAGATTTCAAATTTGCAGAGACTTATTTACCATTAGATGATTTCGATGGAGGAAATCACGCAACAGGTAGAGCAAGCTCTAGTGCAGCTTCCGGATTATTGGCAAAGGTATATTTAACAATGGCAGGACACCCTTTGAACAAAGGAACATCTCACTATACATTAGCTCGAGACTATGCTAAAAAGGTAATGGATTTAAATATTTATCAATTATTACCAGATTATGGAGAAATTTTCCATAGTACGAATAAAAACAACAGAGAATGGTTATTTAGTGTTCAATTTAGTGATGTTGCAAACGAGCAAGGTCATTGGGGAGGATGGCAAAACTTGCAAAGCAATTGGGATGAATTATCCTATGGTCAATGGCATGATAAAGGAGACGGTTATGGAAGAATTACCCTGACACAAGAATTGGTAGAGGCCTACAATGAAGAAGACCCAAGAGCTAAGTTTAATATTGTAAGAACTAAAAAGAAAGCTAAAAAAGGTGTACCTCAAATTGAAACAAAATTGTGGAATTTAAGAACTATGAAATTTAGATTTTCAGCACCTAGAGGAGAAGCAAGACATCAATGTGCAGTAAATGCTCCCGTTCTGAGATACGCAGATATTTTACTAACATATGCTGAAGCTGAAAATGAAATTAATGGTCCTACACAAGCTTCTTATGATGCTATCAACCAAGTCAGAGCGAGAGCGAGAGCAGGTATTCCTTTCGCAGATATTCCAGCCTCTTCAGAACCAGCAGATTTATTTGGTTTAGATCAAGAGAGCCTTAGAGAAAATATTTTTTGGGAAAGAGCAAGAGAGCTTTGTTTAGAAGGCTTAGATAGATTTGATTTAGTGAGATCAGGAAATTACTACACAATAAAAGCAAACGCAGCTCATGTTAGTCAAGTTGGTGGAGTTTTAGATCCAGAAGCTCATCATGATTTACTTCCAATTCCAATTGAGGCAATTAGAAATAATCCTAAGATAGAAAACCAAAATCCAGGTTACTAAAAATTTAGTAATTAATTAAAATAAAAATGTTTATCATAATGTTTCTCGTAAAAAAGAAACATTGTGATAAAAATTTAAACCATAAATAAAAAATTTACAATAAATTATGATTAAAAAAGTAACTCTTTTATTCTTACTTGTAGTTATTATCTCATGTTCTCATAATGATAATGCTGACACTTTTGAGATAAGTGGTCAATTCAATCATACAATTTCGGATTGTGATGATACAAATAATAATAATAATAATAATAATGAAATTAACTGTGTTGAATTTATAGAATTTAATGATGAATCAAGTGCAACTATTCTTCTTGATGGTGATGACATTATTCATATTGTAAATTATGAAATAAATAACAATGAAATTGATATAATAACATCTAGTGGATTCAATTTATGTTCATTTTTAATTCAAAATGACACCACTTTAAAACGAATCGGAAGTGATGATATTTGGATCAAAAAATAATAAAATTACCTACAATATTTTAGATAAGTTAAATGGTAATTAGTATAAATTTTAATATACTTTAATAGAATCTAATAAATCTATAGATTAGAACCTGATAATAAAAAATTAAAATTAAAGTTCTCACTAAATATTTCATAAGAAATTAATATCATTTTAATTCCTATTCGAAAAATACTCGAAGTAAATAAACAACAAGAATGATTTCCTTTACAAATAGTACTCGCATAAAATTAATATTATTTGTCTGCACTTTCTTAATTTTTGCTGACTGCACTTATGGTCAGAAATTAAAACAACCAAATATTTTATTAATTATGCTCGATGACGTGAGTCCAGAGCAATTTAGTTGTTACGGCGTGGAAGGTTGGGGAAAAACACCGAATATCGATAAATTAGCATCTAATGGAGTAATGTTTAAAACCTGTTATGCATCAGCAATGTGCGCTCCTTCTCGCGTAGAAATTATGACAGGAGAATACGGTGTGTCCACAGGTGTTTTACAAAATGGAATATGGATTGGTGATAGTAGAGATAATGTCTATAAGAATCACCAAGCATTTGGTAAATTATTAAAAGATGCTGGTTATGCCACTGCTATTGCTGGAAAATGGCATGCAGGTAATTCAAAGCCTTACGATAAAGAAGTAGGCTTTGATGAGTACTGTTTGTGGGAAGGTCTGAAAGAAATTAAAGCTTTACCAGGATCTCCAAAATTTAAAGGCCAATTAGAAGATGAAAAAACAACATCGAGATACTGGCACCCCGGAATTATAAAAAATCATAAATTACTAGAAACGAAACGAACAGATTACGGTCCAGATATTTTTGCTGATTTTATTATGGATTTTATGGAACGTAAGACGAAAGAAGGAAAACCATTTTTGGCGTATTGGCCAAGTGTAGCTCCTCACGGAACTAGAACTGGTTCGCCAACTACTCCACACAGAGGAGACGTTGGGGATCTCGGACCTGCAAAAAATTCGGAAGAAGGAAGACTGCGTTTTATCGCTTTAAACGAGTACATAGATTTCCTAATGGGGAAAGTAATGAAGAAAATTAATGACTTAGGAATAGCAGAAAATACTATTGTAATTTTCACTTCAGATAATGGTACAGCAGTTACAGCAAAAACAAGAGGAGTAGAAAGAGGAAGTCATGTTGTAAATATAATTTCTGGTGCAGGTGTAAAACAACGAGGTGCAACAGATGAGCTGACGGATTTTAGTGACATTGCGCCAACATTAGTAGAATTAGCAAGTGCCAAATTACCTAGAGGCAAAAAATTTGATGGAAAAAGTTTAGTTCCTTTTTTATCTGGAGAAACAGACACCCATAGAGAATGGATTCATGGTTATATTTCAACTTCACAATTGATTAGAACAAAAGATTACATGTTAGAAGTGGTAAATCCGGTTTTAGGAATGCCTAAAGGTAGGTTTTATTATACAGGAACAAACAGAAATCAAAGAGGATATGAATTTGTAAATGACAATCCAGCGCATGCTAAGGAAAGAAAAAAGTTTGATAAAATTCTTGAGAAATTACCTGCTCTAACCATAGATCATCCGTTTTGGAAAACCAAAAAAGGAAAAAAATTTTTTAAACAATATACCAAACCTAAATCAATTGAAAAACATTTATATAATCATAAAGATTATAGATTTTATGATGAGGGACAAACAAGAAAAGTGAAGAATTAAATTTATAAATAAAATTAGATGAGTTTTAAGATTAAACAAATAGTGAATATTACTTCTTATTCAACTATAGTAATGTGCTTTATCACACTACTCAGCTGTGCTCAAACAATTGTTACCAAAGAAAAGTCCACTAACCTTAAAGTTAATAAACCAAATATTCTCTTTATCATGCTCGATGATTTAGGTAAAGAATGGATAGAGAACTATGGTGCTGAAGAGATAAAAACCCCTAACATAGATAAGTTGGCAGAAGAAGGTATGCAATTTAAAAATGCCTGGTCTATGCCACAATGTACGCCCTCTCGAGTTACTTTGTTAACAGGACAATACCCTTGGAGACACGGTTGGATTAACCATTTTGATGTTCCAAGATGGGGACACGGAGCACAATTTGACCCAACAATGAACCCAAGTTTTGCTCGTGTGATGAAAGATGCTGGTTATAAAACTTGTGCCGCAGGAAAGTGGCAAATCAATGATTTTAGATTGCAACCAGATGCAATGAATTTACATGGATTTGATGATTACGCTATGTGGACAGGTGCCGAAGGAGGTAATGAAAAAGCCTCTCAAAAACGTTATTGGGATCCTTATATTCATACAAAAGAAGGTAGTAAAACCTACGAAGGACAGTTTGGCGAGGATGTTTTTACAGATTTTATCATCGATTTTATGACAAAAAACAAAGAGAATCCAATGATGATATATTACCCAATGTGCTTACCACACGGTCCTTTGGTACACACTCCTGCTGAGCCTAATGTAACGGACAAAATGGACAAACATAAAGCCATGGTTCGTTATACCGATATTATCTTGAAAAAATTATTAAACTCTTTAGATGATTTAGGTATACGAGAAAATACGTTGATAGTTTGGACAACCGATAACGGAACAGCTAAAAATATTGTTGGAAAAAGAAATGGAAGAGCCGTAAGAGGTGGAAAAACTTTAACAACCGAAAATGGGGTAAATTCTCCTTTTATTGTAAACTGGAAAGGAACCATTAAAGGAGGTACAGTAACCGATGCACTTGTAGATTTTTCAGACATATTTGCCACCTTTTCAGATTTAGGAAACGGAAAATTGCCAAAAGATTATGTAGGAGACGGAACTTCTTTTGCCCCCCTATTAAGAGGAGAAGCTAAAGATTCTTCAAGAGAATGGATTATGGCAATGGGATCTAAACCTGCTAAAATAGAAAATGGAAAAGTAACCAATGTTCATAAATTTAGAGATAGAGTAATCAGAAATAAAAAATACAAAGCTTTTGTAGGTCAGGATAAAAGAATACACAAGATTGTGGATGTAGTGAATGATTTAGAAGAAAACACAAATTTAATTGGAAATAGAAATCGGGAGATAGCACAAGCTCTTGGTAAATTTCAAAAAATTGTAAACGGTTTACCAGATAAAGATGCCAACCCAATATATAAGAAATTAGAAGGGTCTTTATATGATGTAGATTTAGAAGTTTTGAATAAACAGCACCGGTCAAATGCGAAAAAGAGTAATCATTCACCTAAACCAAGAAATATAAAGAAAAAGCTTTAGATTTCGATTATAGGCTACTATTTTTTTGTTATTTATATTGCTTAAATATTTTCTCAATCCCTAAAAAAATAAAAGCATATTTTTGTGAAATATTGTAAAGTACACCATTGAAAAAAATAATAGTTTCAGTAACTAATGATTTATCTACAGATCAACGTGTAGATAAAGTTTGTTCTACACTTCAAAAAGAAGGTTACGAAATTGTTCTAATTGGTAGAAAACTTAAAAACAGTATCCCATTAAAAAGAAGTTATAACACAAAAAGAATTAAATTAATATTTAATAAAGGTTTTTTATTTTATGCTGAATTTAATTTTCGTTTATTTTTTGAGTTACTTTTTTCTAAAAAAGATGTGCTCCTTTCTAATGATCTAGATACTTTACTTCCAAATTACCTAGTTAGTATTATTCAGAAAAAAAAGATAATTTATGATAGTCATGAACTATTCCCAGAAATTCCAGAATTAGTTCACAAACCTTTTGTAAAAAAGTGTTGGACTAAATTAGAAGCCTGGATACTTCCAAAACTTAAAAATACGTATACCGTTTGTAATAGTATCGCTGGCTTTTATGATAAAAAATACAATACTCGATTTGAAACGATTCTTAATTTACCGAATAAAAGAAAATTAGAATTAGGTGAATTTCCATTTAAAACAAAAGGGGAAAAAATCATCATATATCAAGGTGCAATTAATATTGGTAGAGGTTTAGAATTAATCATTGATACCATGGAATTTCTTGAAAACTGTATTTTCGTAGTTATAGGTTACGGTGATATTTATAAAGAATTAGTTAAAAAAGTAGAAATTAAAAACTTAAGTCATAAAATTCATTTTTTAGGAAAAATTTCTCCAAGTGAATTACATAAACTAACTCCTTTAGCCAATTTAGGATTAAGTATTGAAGAAGATTTAGGTCTAAATTACCGATTTGCACTACCAAACAAAATATTTGATTACATTCAAGCTGAAGTGCCCATTCTAGTCTCTAACTTACCTGAAATGAAAATGATTTCAATAAATTATAACGTCGGTGAAATTGTTAGAAACAGAAAACCAATAGAACTTGCTAAACAGATTGAAAAGCTATTAGAAAAAGATTTTTCTGATAACTTAAAAAAAGCAAAAAAAGAATTAATTTGGGAGAATCAAGAAGAAAAATTAATATCTATTTTTAATAAAAGCATCAACGTTTAATGACAAAAAAATTACAAATAGTTTCTTTCGATATTCCTTATCCACCCAAATATGGGGGAGTTATAGATATTTATTATAAAATTGAAGCGTTAAAAAAACAAGGCATAAAAATCTATTTACACACCTTTCTTTATGATAATAACACCCAACAACAAAAGCTAGAAACACTATGCGACGAGGTGTTCTACTATAAAAGAAGTAAAAGTTTAAATTTCTTTTTCTCATTAATTCCATTCATAATTTTAAGTAGAAAAAACAGACAACTATATGAAAACATAAATTCTATAGATGCACCCATTTTATTTGAAGGATTACATACCTGTTATTTTTTAATGAAAAATAACTTTAAAGTTAAAACATTTGTAAGAACACATAATATTGAACACAAATATTACTATGGATTAGCCAAAAGCGAAAAAAATATCATTAAAAAATGCTTTTTCTTTTTAGAATCTAAAAAATTAAAAAGATTTGAAAAACACCTATCTAAAGCTCATGGTATTTTTACAATATCTCCTTTTGAACAAAATTATTTCTCAAAACATTATAAAAAGTCGCATTACATACCGGCTTTTCATGAATCCATTAAAATTAAAAATAACAGAAAACAAGGTGATTTTATACTTTATCATGGTGATTTAAGAATTTCAGATAATATAAAAGCTGCTCTTTTTTTAATTAATGTGTACAAAAACACTTCC
>Ga0257120_1002056_pt1 | contig 12519 bp, 10 predicted proteins | sample SI106_10metaG_FD_190153 | JGI IMG/M metagenome (GOLD analysis project Ga0257120, IMG submission 190153) | Marine microbial communities from Saanich Inlet, British Columbia, Canada - SI106_10 | ecosystem: Environmental > Aquatic > Marine > Inlet | place: Canada: British Columbia | collected... | reverse complement strand
TGACGGCTGCTGTAATACCAATGAAGATGATCATGGCTGCCACACGGTCTGTGTGGCGGTGACCGACGAGTTTCTTAGCTATACGCGTTCGCAGGGCAATGACCTGAGTACGCCGGTTCCGGCCTTTGGTTTTCCGGGGCTTAAACAGGGAGATTCTTGGTGTCTGTGCGCGTCACGCTGGCTTGAGGCGCATGATGAGGGTAAAGCTCCGCGTGTTTTTCTTCGGCGCACACATAAAAAGACGCTAGAGACTGTGGCTATGGACATCCTACGAAACTATGCAGTCGACCTAAGTTAGTGGGTAAGCTCATTTCGCTAACGCGTTTTACCGCGTAGCGAAAACGGATTCTAGTTGCGATGCTGAAGAGTAAAATCTCAAGAATTCGCGGTATCTCGTTGCTCTGTAAGCGCGGCACGGTGTTCCTCGTTGCTCTTTTTGTAATCGTAAGCTGCTCTGTTGGTCAGCAGGTCAGGCCCCTTGATGATTCCGCGAGACTTGCTAGCGGATTCGAAGGCGGCGTTTTTTTACTCGATGGAGAATCGGGTGAATTTTTCGCCACAAGTGAGCAATGGCTTGTCCGCGCTGCCATTCCTGCATCTACTTTCAAAGTGTTTAGTTCGCTTGCCGCGCTGGAGTCGGGGGTCGTTGCTTCGACAGATCAAGTCATTCGCTTGCCGACATACAGCAGTACGCGTGAGGAAATCAACCGCGACCTCGATTTTGCCAGTGCGTTCGCGCTATCGGCACTCCCTCACTATCAGCATTTGGTGCGCGAAATTGGCGCTACCAAAATGCAGTCCTATCTCGACAACGCCGACTACGGCAACCGATCGATGGGCGGCGGAGTCGATCAGTTTTGGATTGCGGGGGACCTGCGGATAACACCCCGCCAGCAGCTCGAATTCCTCCGCCGCCTCCATCGCTCTGAGCTGCCTTTTCGGGATACCGTCATGGCGCAGGTTCGACAGATAATGCAGCGCACTGAGCGTGGCGGAAACGTATTTGGTAAGACTGGCTGGGCTACCTCTGCAGAGGGCTTGCATACAGGTTGGTCGATAGGCTGGCTTGCGCGCGACCGAAAAGAGCCGCTCTACTTCGCCACGCTGTTACAAACAACCGAACCCGGCGACAGCTTCCTCGACATTCGCTTACTCTTATCGTTAGAGTCGTTAGACCAAGTCGAATCTCAACACTGAGCCGAGTCGGCTAGTAATATTTAGACTGCCAAGGGCATGACTTCGGGGGTAGACTGAGCGCCTCACGCGGAACTGTTTAGGCGCGGGCATCGAAGGCCCGCTTTTCTGGAGATAAAGCAATGAATAACCCATTTACGGTAAAGAGTGTCTCTACTCTATGGTTAAGCATGGCGCTGCTGTCGAGCGCGGTGGCGCAAGTTCCCATTATTCAGCCGGGCGCACCGGGTCAGCCGAGTCGGCAAATAACAATCGAAGAAGCGTCTAACCTTGCGGGCCTAAGCTATACCGATGCTGACGTTAAATTCATGCAGGGCATGATCATGCATCATTCTCAAGCACTGCAGATGGCCGAAATGGTCGAAGCGCGTAGCTCTCGCGAAGCGATACAGCTGATGGCGCTGCGTATTTCGCTTTCGCAGGAAGACGAGATAGTGATGATGGAGGAGTGGCTAGAAGCGCGTGATCTTCCCCGCGCTATGCCGATGGCAGACATGCAGGCAATGGCGTCTAATCACGAAATGATGCCGGGCATACTGACTGAGGCCGAGCTCGATGAGCTCGCTGGATTAACCAGTCAAGAATTCGACACGCGCTTTCTCCAATTAATGATCAAACACCATGAAGGCGCAATAACCATGGTCGATCGTCTGCTCGACCAGCCTGGCACAGCCCAGGACTCGGTGCTTTTCGCCTTTACTACTGACGTGACCTCAGACCAAACGAGCGAGATAGAGCGCATGAGCGCGATGCTTGCCGGATTCTCGCCCGACCCGCGAGTAAACCTCAAGCCAGGTTATGACGACGCGGGACAAGCAGCGCTCAATATGCGCTTGCTCGCGGCGCTGCCGAAACCTGATGGATTTTTCGATCCAGCAAACCCGCAGGGATTGCCGATGAGTCGCGCGCGTCCGCAGGTATTGCAATCGTCTCAGGCAGAAGAGGATGAAAGCGCAGCGGGCAACAGTACTGACGCTGACTCTACGGTCGAAACGCTGACCAATGCCGCAGACGAGGGCGTCGTTCCTGCTGATACTGAAGACGAAACGGCGGAGCCGCGTCCCAGTTTAATGAATTTTGCGAACACCGATTTAGTGTTCGCAGGGGACGTCGTCGTAGCAGGTAATTATCATGGATTTAACGCCTATGATATCTCCCTGCCGCGCGAGCCCAAGCTACTGAGCTCGGTCGTGTGCCCGGGCGGTCAAGGAGACGTGTCTGTTATTGGCAACCTGCTTATTATGTCAGTCGAACAAACTCGTGGTCGGTTAGACTGTGGCCTCCAAGGGGTTGCCGAGCCCGAAAGCGAAGAGCGTTTCCGCGGCATACGCATTTTCGATATAAGCGATTTTAGAATGCCAATTCAAGTGGGCGCGGTGCAGACCTGTCGCGGCTCACATACGCACACTGTGGTCACCGACCCCGACGATGCAGGCAATCTCTATATTTACGGCTCCGGCACAAGCTCTGTCCGTCCCGGTGAAGAATTGGACGGCTGCTATGACGAGTCGCCATTCGAGAATCCAGAGTCGGCGCTTTTTCGCATCGATGTCATTCAAATTCCCGTCAACGACCCTGCATCAGCGCGCGTAGTGAATCGGCCGACGGTATTCTCAGACCCTGCGTCGGGCGTTATCGCCGGTCTATGGGAAGGCGGGGATCATGGCCCTGGCACTCAGACAACTCGCGAGACGAATCAGTGTCACGACATTACCGCCTACCCCGAAGTGGGTCTTGCGGCGGGCGCCTGCTCGGGTAATGGCATCCTGTTGGATATTTCAGATCCTGTGAATCCGACGCGTGTCGCCGAGGTAATAGACCCCGGTTTCGCCTACTGGCATTCGGCGACTTTTAGTAACGACGGGCGCAAAGTGGTGTTCACGGACGAGTGGGGCGGTGGCTCTCGGCCGCGCTGCCGCGCGTCTGATCCGATCACCTGGGGCGCCGATGCCATCTACGACATAGTCGACAACGAGATGCAGTTTCGCAGCTATTTTAAAATGCCTGCCCCGCAAACCGATCAAGAAAACTGCGTCGCCCACAACGGTTCACTCATCCCTGTCCCCGGCCGCGACATCATGGTTCAGGCGTGGTATCAGGGAGGGATTTCGGTTTTCGATTTTAGCGACTCTTCCAACCCACAAGAGATTGCGTTCTTCGACCGCGGACCTGTTGATGCCGAGGAACTCATTCTCGGTGGTTACTGGTCGGCTTATTGGTTCGAAGGGCTGATATACGGCACCGAAATCGCGCGCGGTTTCGATGTGCTCGAGCTCATGCCGAGTGACTATTTGAGCGAGAACGAAATTGCGGCCGCGTCATTGCGAAGCGCTGGCGGCACGTTTAACGCCCAGCGCCAGCAGCAACATAGATGGCCAGCCGAACCCGTTGTCGCACTCGCGTATCTCGATCAGCTGCAGCGCAGCGAGGTGGTTTCGCCGGATAGGGCAACGGATCTAAGCAGTGCGTTAAGCGACGCACAAGATCGGCTTAATGAGGCCGTGAGCGACGAGCGAGTGGCTGGCAAGCTTAGGTCGTTGGCGGTGACCTTCGATACCGAGGCGGAGTCTCTGCGCGGCAGAACGCGAGATCGTTTCGAAATGCTAGCCGATTCGCTAGAAGCGATTGCCGACAGGCTTTAGAGACTATTCAGGAATTAGAAATATGAGTCTTACTCCTTTTCATATCGCTGTGCAGGTGCGTGACATAGACGAAGCGCGGGAATTTTATGGCCATAAGATGGGCTTGTCTGAAGGTCGCAGCGCTTCTGACTGGATAGATTTTGACATGTTTGGGCATCAGTTTGTTGTCCATCTAAATTGTGAACTTGGCCCTAATGGGTCGGTTCGCAGCATAGCCAACGCTGTCGATGGTCAGGGTGTGCCTGTTCCACATTGTGGCGTTGTACTTGCGTTCGATGACTGGGAGCGTTTCGCCGATCAGGCCAGAGGATTCGTTGACGAATTTGTGATCGAGCCGTATGTCAGGTTTGCGGGTGAGGTCGGAGAGCAAGGGACTATGTTTTTCTGCGACCCCAGCGGCAATGCGCTCGAATTTAAAGGATTTAAAGATATTGCTTCGCAACTCTTTGCGAAGTAATTCACACGGAGAGAGCCCGAATAATAGTCGACATACTAAAAGCGATAATCGAACTCGGGCTGCCATTAGCCTTGCTAAGCTGGCTCATTTTTATGCGCTTGTTTATCAGCGGTGAGCTAGATCGACAGTCGGATCGCAAAGGAATAGAACGCGGCGTTAAGAAGATCAAAGCGTCGTTTAAGGGTGAGAAGAAACGGACATTCGCCGAAAAATCCAAGACCGACCTAGTGTTCGAGAAGTGGATGTATTTTGGGAGTGGATTCTACGGATTGGCAGCACTCTGGACATTAGTAGTTATTGAGGTCAGTGAGCTAATCGGCTTTGTCTTTAATTTCCCCGGCCTCGATGCGCTTTTCGGCGATGGGTTAATTGCCTTCTTATTCAATTTAGCGATGAACCAACTGAGTAATCTGATCAGTGCGTTTGTGTGGTTCAGCTATTGGGATGGCTCTATGCTCATCTGGGTATTGGTTGCGTATGCAGGTTACCTTGCGGGTATTGAAGCTGCGCGGCGTAACCTACAAGTATCGAAAGAAGCGCTCCTCGAACGCGTGAGACGCAAGCCGAGCGACTAGGCTAAGCGGCCACTTTCTGCTCGCTAGACAACCCGACTTCCTTCGCGAGTAACTCATAAGAGCGTAATCGAGCGCGGTGGTCATGCACGATAGTCACGAGCATTATTTCGTCGACACCAAATTCTTTAGAAAGCGATTCGAGTTTTGCCTTCACTTGCGCCGGTGTTCCAACGGCGCGCTTTTCTTGGTTCGAACGGATAAGGGCTAGCTCGCTGGCTGCGTAAGGATAGTCCCGCGCTTCCTCAGGCGTAGGGAAAGGCCCCGGATTGCCCCGCAGCAGACGGATATACCAGAGGTCGCGACTGCTCGCCAGACGCTTCGCTTCTTCCTCAGTATCGGCGCAGACGGCGAACAGTGACAGGCATGTATGCGGTTTGTCGAGGTTTGGCCCCGGCTTAAAGCGAGCGCGATAAATATCGAAAATATCGGGGCTAATATTCGGATTTATAAAATACGCGAAGTTATAGGGAAGACCTGCAAGTCCTGCAAGCGTTGCACTATCGTCGCTGGAGCCTAGCATCCACATTTCAGGCGGCACCTCGGTTTTGGGAAATGCGCGCGCATTCTCCATGCCAGGCGTGGGGGGGTCGGTGTCGTTTAATAGAGCCTGCAGGTCTGCGATCATGTTGGGGAAATGCTCGGGCCCCACGCGCGACCCATAGCGGATCGCGGCGGCGGTGAACGGGTCTGTGCCCGGTGCGCGCCCAACACCAAGGTCGATACGGTTTGGGTAAAGCGTCTGCAAGAGTTTGAAATTCTCGGCAACTTTATAGGGGCTGTAGTGGGGCAACATGACGCCTCCCGAGCCTAGCCTTATCTGCGTGGTTTCAGCGCCTAAGCGGCCAAGCAATACCTCCGGCGAGCAGCCGGCAAGCGCGCCGGAGGCGTGATGCTCAGACACCCAGTAGCGATGGTAGCCTAGATTGTCGACGTGCCCCGCCAGCTCGATTGTCTCCTGCAAAGCAGCAAAGGGCGTGCTGCCAGAACGGACGGGAGATTGATCGAGAACCGATAATGTCAATGTCATAGCTAGTCTACTATTGCCTGATAGATGCCGTTGCGCAGGGTGATGTGGTCGTCGAGCCCGGTAGCTGGAATAATCTGCGTGAGATAAACCACGACTAGGTCCTCTACCGGATCTACCCAATAGGTTGAATGATACGCGCCGCCCCAGGCGTATTCGCCCTCCGAACCGAGTGTTCCGCGCAAGCCTACGTCTGTCGCTATAGAGAAGCCTAAGCCGAAACCTTGGCCTGGTCGAAACTCAATCGTGCCCAAGTGATCCGTGGTCATGAGTTCGATTGTCTTGCGCGACACCAAGCGTTCGCCATTGAGTTCGCCGCCATTGAGCGTCATTTGTAAAAACTTAGCGTAGTCGCCTGCTGTTGAAAGCAAGCCGGCGCCTCCTGAGAAACTCTGCCGTGGCCCATCGGCATAGAGCCCTTGGCTCTGCATACCATTGGTTTCAGGAATCGCTTCGATACCCCCTTCCTGTTTGGGACGGTAAACAGTGGCGAGGCGATCGCGTTTGGCCGCGGGCAAATAGAAATGCGTGTCGTTCATCCCTAAAGGCGCGAAAATATTGTTGGCGAAAAAGTCATCGAGAGTCTCGCCGCTGACGACTTCGACGACCGCACCGAGGATGTCGGTGTTGTAGCCATAGATCCAACTCTCACCCGGATGCGCGTCGAGTGGCAGCGCTGCCATGCGCGCTATTGTTTCTCGGACGGGCTCTTCGCGGTCGGCGAAATACCAGCCCTGCATGTTTGCCCGCTGCCATTCTGCTGCGCTGCGTCCCGTTCCGTAACTCATGCCGCCTGTGTGCGTGAGCAGATGGCGTAAAGTGATTTCATTTCGGGCAGGCTGGAGTGTGTAGCCGCCGGAGTCGTCCGAGACTGCGACCTGCATGTTGCTCCATTCGGGCAGGTATTTTGATAGAGGCTGGTTAATATCGAGAAGCCCGCGTTCCTGCAGCATCATAATCGCAAGGCTGGTAATCGCTTTGGTTTGCGACGCGATTCGAAAGATAGAATCGGTGTTCATTGCGACGCCCCGAGCGACATCCTGCATGCCATTCGCTTCGTGCGCGACGACCTCGCCGTGACGCAAAACAATATAGACTTGACCGGCGAGGCGACTGTCTTCGTTGTAGCGCTCAAGATTGTTGTCCAGCAGAGCGAGGCGTTCACCCGACATGCCAACGCGCTCTGCCACAATGGGTGAGTCGGCTAGCGCGATAGAGGGAAGGGTAGACGATAAGAAAGCCGATACGGCACCGAGGACAAAAAGCGCTAACGCGCTTCCATTGTTGCGCAGATGATGTGTATAAGGCATAGCGAGGCTCCTAAGCTGTTATTTTTTTTGCTCTGATTCTCATGCTCGATTATTGACCGCGCGCCGAAACAAATCAATCAAGCGTAGATGCGGATGCCTAGCCTTCTTGACAGGCATAGAACGAGCCTTCATGATCACGTCATGAATTTTTCCTCGCACAGCAATACTCCCTTCCGCCTTGTCCAAGGTTGGCGCCGCTCAATGGGTCGCCGGTAATTTAGTACTGGCCGCCCGAAGTAGTGGCAGCCGTTTGTTCTCCTGTTCGTCCTTCTGTGCGTCTTTCCGTTCGTTCTAGTAGGTCTTTCATTCCTAGCCACTGCTTCTGCGGTCAGTCCGTTTCGTTACTCATGTAACAAATCGATTGAGCCAATTTGAGCCTAATTAGGCCAGATTTAGCCAGATTTAGAGAAGCAAGGAATAAACAATGACCAAACCAATAACGAATACCCTGACGAATCTCGGTAAAGGCGAACGCTACTTGCGCTATACATGTGGCAGTGGCGTAGGGATCACTCGCACCGCGAGCGCACTCGACTACCCGCAGGCAGTCTCTCGCCTAGCTGAATCACTCGACTCGGCGCCCGGGGTGCTACTCGCCTCGAGCTATGAATATCCGGGACGTTATCGCCGTTGGGATATCGGATTCGTTAATCCCCCTTTGTTATTTGAAGCACGCGGCAGACAACTCGCGGTGCGGGCGCTCAATCGGCGTGGCAACATTCTTTTAGTTGAGGTTGAAGCGGCGCTCGCAAGGTGTCCTGACGTGACCAGCTGTAAACTAATCCTCGGCGATAAACCCGATGCAGTAGCAGGTCATTCTGCCGCATCTATCAGCACGAATAGCTTCGATAGTTTGGCGGTAGTGGTTGCCGAAGGTAAGGATGAATTTACCGAAGAGCAGCGCTCAAGAAGGGCAACCGTTTTTAGCGCGCTGAGAGCAATTATTTCTCACTTTAAGAGTTGCGAGGACTCTTTTCTCGGGCTGTTTGGTGCCTTTGGTTACGATCTAACCTTTCAGTTCGAGGAGATAGAGAGAAAGCTTGCTCGAACCGAGGGCGACCGCGACCTCGTGCTTTATTTTCCCGATGAGATCATCGTCGCCGATCACCGTGTCGAAACCGCAACAAGCTACCGTTACGAATTCCTCTGTCGAGAAAGGCAAGAGAAGAGACAAAGCGAAAGCGGTGTAAAGCATGCAAGTTTCACCGAAACAACTGGTGGTTATGCCCGCACAGGGCCGGTACAACGTTATATTCCCGCACCGGTGACCGAGCCGGTTTGCGATCATGCGCCGGGCGAGTTCGCAGCGAAGGTCAAACTCGCGCACGACTATTTTCGTCGCGGCGACCTCTTCGAAGTTGTACCAGGGCAGGTGTTTAGCGAGCCCTGCCGCGATACGCCTTCACAGGTTTTTGGCCGCCTCCAATCGAGCAACCCAGCGCCCTATGGCGCGCTAATGAATCTAGGCGAGGGCGAATACCTGGTTGCCGCCTCACCCGAAATGTTTGTGCGCGTACGAGATCGGCGAGTCGAGACTTGCCCTATCTCGGGAACGATTAAACGTGGTCGTAATGCGATCGAGGACGCAGCGCAGATCAAGACGTTACTCAATTCAGCGAAAGACGAAGCAGAACTTTCTATGTGCACCGACGTCGACCGCAACGACAAGTCGCGCGTCTGTGTACCCGGTAGCGTCGAGGTTATTGGGCGTCGTCAGATCGAAATGTACTCAAGGCTCATCCACACAGTCGACCATGTCTGCGGAACCCTGCGCGAGGGCATGGACGCGCTCGATGCTTTCCTCGCACATACTTGGGCGGTAACGGTTACCGGTGCGCCGAAGCACGCAGCGATGCAGTTTATCGAAGACAACGAAAAATCGCCGCGTCACTGGTATGGAGGGGCGATGGGGCAGCTAGGTTTTGATGGCAATATCAATACTGGCCTGACGCTGCGCACCCTGCGGGTAAAAGACGGAATGGGTGAGGTGCGCGCGGGCGCGACGCTTCTCATCGACTCCAACCCCGAAGAAGAGGAAGCAGAAACGAGATTGAAAGCCTCAGCACTGCTTGCGGCTTTGCGAGGGGATAGTGTTTCGCGCGAGGCTGATCGTATGGGCGCCGGCAGTACGCAGGCGAATGCGTGCGCACAGGCGGTGGCAAAAAAACCGATTCGAGCTCTTATGGTCGATCACCGCGATTCTTTCGTGCATAACCTTGCGAGCTATTTTCGCGAGTGTGGCGTCGAGCTGATTACGCTGCGTCCCGACGCGGCTAGAAAGTCGCTCCGAGAGTGTGCGCCCGACCTCCTTGTTCTTTCCCCCGGCCCCTCACAACCACAGGCTTTTGCAATGAGTGAAACGCTTGGTTTGGCGGAGGAGCTAGGTGTACCGGTATTTGGCGTATGCTTGGGTCTGCAGGGAATGGTCGAATATTTTGGCGGTAGCTTGAGGCAGCTAGATAGACCAATGCATGGTAAGGGATCGGAGGTGGCTCACGATGAATCGTCGCTCTTTAATGGGATAAAGAGCCCTTTTATTGCCGGTCGTTATCATTCTTTAGTGGCGGATGAGCTGCCTGAGTGTCTGCGAGTGACAGCGCGGAGTGATGATGGCGAGGTGATGGCAATTGAGCATAAAACGCTGAAGATGAGCGCCGTTCAATTTCACCCCGAGTCGATTATGACGCTTGCCGAAGACGCCGGGCGCAGGCTTATCGCCAACGCCATCGACACTCTCCTGGCGACTCACTAAGTGGCCGCTAGGGTGCAGTCACCGGAGGCAGTTCATTCTGAAACCAAATGGCGAGTCTGAGGCCAGCGAGTCCCAAGCGATCGCTTGCGATACTGATCATCTCGTTGACATAGTCGTCGTTGAGCGTTTGGTTTGGTAAGCGCTCGGCACCGCTGCTGTCGGCGCTAGCAATCGCGGCGAGGAGAGAATCGTCATAAACCGAGGGGACCAAAAACTCTCGGCTTTCGGCAAGCCAGAGTGTCCAGTCGGACTCGCGACCCGAGAGATCTTCGTATGTGGCAGCGTAGAGTAGGTTTCGCGACTGTTTATCAGCACCGCGCATCGCGCGATCCCACACCGAATGCAGATTGCTCTCGCCAACTCGAATCGCGTTGCCGCCGCGGTCGCCGGTGGCGAACAACTCGGCGCTGTAGAGTGAACCCGAATGCAGTGGCTGATGAATATCGCCCATGAGATGAAGCACCCAGCATAGAGCGACGGCGCGCTGCGCCGGCTCCGCATCGCCATCGGCCAGCACGCGAGTAGTGTAATCCAGCGCGGTAACGACATTGTCGGCATCACGTTCGGATGTGATTGCGCTTCCGGCTACGCCTTGGACCTCTTGCGCAGGCGGGCGATTCACATAGATATTGCCTTGCACGTTGGCGCTATCTCGCAGCCAAGCGCCGTCGATATAGTGCCAACTGGGGCGACTGTATTTCTCGCGTTCGCTGTCATTAAAACCGCGCGCGATATCTGGCCAGTAGGCTGCTTGTCCTAGCAGCCAGCCAAGCTGGCGCTCGGGAGGCGAGTCGATAAGGTCGGCAGGCATTTGACCAACGAAGTCTTGCTGATAGCGAGGGTGCCGCTGCAAGAGCATGAGTAGTTCGCGCTGTGTGTCAAAGTCTAAGTAACGCAGCGCGACGTTTGCCGAAAGCCTGTGTCCTGTTTCATCCCAAGCCTTAGCCGCGCCGGGTAGTAGAATTTGCATGACGCCAAGGCAAACCACCAACGCGCGAGCAGAGGGCAAACACAGGGATACGCGGGACAGTGCGGAGCACAGAAAGGTGGGAAACTGAAAAAAATGAGCGGGGCGGGTCATGCGAATGTTCTCTGCTTTGATTGGTTATACTTCGAGCCACTCTGCACGCACATCGTGCGCTTGGAGCAGACTCTGGGGTGAGCCTTCGTAAACGATTTTACCATGGCCCATCACATAAAGGCGGCTAGAGATTTTGAGGGCGATCGACAGTTTCTGCTCGACCAGTAAAATCGATACGCCCCGACTCGCAATCTCTTGCAGCAGTTTGCCTATTTGCTCGACCACTTTGGGGGCTAAGCCCTCGGTTGGCTCGTCGATCATAATCAGCTCGGGGTCCCCCATCAGCGTGCGGCACATACACAGCATTTGCTGTTCACCGCCACTCAACACCCCGCCTGGCACATCGGCGCGTTCGGCGAGGTTGGGAAACATCTTAAACATTTCGTCGATAGTCCAGCGACCACTTTCTGCCTTGCCCTTGAGTCCGAGCGTGAGGTTTTGGCGCACGGTGAGTGTTGGAAAAATATCGCGGCTTTCGGGCACATAGCCGAGCCCTCGGTGCGCTATCTCAAAACTCTTTAGCCCTGCGATTTCCTCGCCTTTAAACTGAATAGATCCTTGGGGTTCGACCTCGCCCATGATGGTCTTAACGGTGGTCGAGCGCCCGACGCCGTTACGGCCAAGCAGGCTGACGATCTCGCCGGCGTTCACATGAAAATTGACGCCTTGCAGGATATGGCTTTTATCGTAGTAGGCGTGCAGGTCAGTCACCTTAAGCATCGCTTGGTACCTCCCCTAAATAAGCCTCTTGCACCCGCGCGTTGCTGCGAATATTTTGGGGCGTGTCGGTGGCGATAATCTCGCCGTAAACCAAGACGCTGATGCGGTCGGCAATATCGAAAACAATATTCATGTCGTGTTCGACCATGATAAGTGTTTTACCTTCGGTGATGCGCCGAATCAGTGCGACCGCGTTCTCGGCTTCGCTATTACTCATGCCGGCAACGGGTTCGTCGAGCATGATTAATTCGGCCCCGCTTGCCACGGCAATGCCTAGTTCGAGCGCGCGCTGCTGGGCGTAAGCGAGTTCGCCGCTGGGCAGTTGGGCTTTGTCGCTCAGGCCAATCTGTTCGAGTACGTCGAGAGCTTTCTCATTGAGCGTTCTTTGGCGCCCCAGTAGCTGCCAGAAAGAATAGCGATATCCCTCGGACCAAAGCAATGCGCAGCGTATGTTTTCGAACACGCTCATGCGCGGAAAAATATTGGTTACCTGAAAGCTTCTGGCGAGCCCGCGGCGAGCTATTTCATAGGGAGGCAGATTGTGTATCACCTCTCCCTTAAAGCCGATGGCGCCTGAGCTTACATTGTAGCGACCGGAGATAAGATGGAAAAGCGTCGACTTGCCTGCGCCATTGGGGCCGATTATGGCGTGTTTCTCTCCCGCTTCGATGTCGAGTGAGACGTCATTTATTATGCGAGTCGAGCCAAAGCTTTTGCAGACAGAATCGAGGGTTAGGAGGCTCATCTTACGTCTCCTCTGTCGT
>Ga0257120_1002052_pt1 | contig 12530 bp, 9 predicted proteins | sample SI106_10metaG_FD_190153 | JGI IMG/M metagenome (GOLD analysis project Ga0257120, IMG submission 190153) | Marine microbial communities from Saanich Inlet, British Columbia, Canada - SI106_10 | ecosystem: Environmental > Aquatic > Marine > Inlet | place: Canada: British Columbia | collected... | reverse complement strand
GAAGGGTATAGATTGATTAGTTGAAAGAAAACCCTAAGGTCAACGACCCAAGGAAAACGTCTTCTTCGAAAGCACCTTCTCTAAACAAGGGAACGCGTTCTAATCGGCCCGTGAGCTTAGCTTTTTTATAGCCGGCTTGCGCTAGTAAAGCATAATTCAAAATTCGGGTGTTGAACCCACTTTGGATGGTACGCTTATACCAGTCGCCGTCTAAATCACGTCCGCTGTAGGCGGCGGAACTTGCGAGTCGCATCCGTCCTTCTACACCAACGCCAATATTTAACCCTTGGTTAAAAGTGCCTTTAGGGCTGAGGTCGAAGTGCAGCATAACGGGTACATTGAGGTGCGTGTAACTCCAATTGCTTGACCAAACGCTGTTCATGTTGAAAATTGGGAACAGACCTGTTCCGCTTCCTCCAAGAATGTCCTTTGAAATGGTGCGTTCATTTTTGAAGCTGAAAATCGTGTTCGCGAATCCAAGACCTGTCTGCAGTTGGAACGGTGATGTATTGCTACCTAATCTGCGTTTTTGACTAAACAGGAACCTATTTTCAATGGAAAGCCAGCCGTTTACATGCTCCATTGCAGTCGCATCACTAAAATTGTTTTTCAGCAGTCTATTTGAACCTATATGCCATTCAAAGACGAAGGTTTTTTTCTTCGCGTCGGAAAGGATATCAAAGTCGCTAAAGTCATACAGCTCATCGTCTCGACTGACAGAGTCTATAACACTCTCTGTGGTTGTCGCTGCATAATTTTCAAAGAAGGACGCGGAAGCTAAATAAATACTGGAGATCAATGAGTCTATAGTCCCTTGTGCCTCTTCCTGGCTCAACTCACCGTTTTCCAATTGGGTAATAATTTTTGAAATCTTAACAGACGAGAGTACCATCTGCTGTTTATCGCTAAATCTCACGGCTTCTTCGGCCGGTGCTGCGACATTGGTATCTAAACGTTCAACGACTTTAATGGGCGGTAAAGAGTCGTTTTCAATGGAGTTTAAGCCGACGGCATGACCTCCAAAAACAGATAAAGAAAGGCCTAAAGTGATGGTAATGGATAAGAGTTTCATAGTGTACAAGTAACGTTTTAAAGATACGCAGGTTCAAATAGGTTGAAAACAGAAAGCATATCTTTACTAAACATATGGCAAGAAAGCACAATAAGCGGGCCAACAAGCGTTCGCAAAGCGTAGACATCAAAGCCTACGCACAACAACTCGAGGGTGTTTTTCGCAAATACCCCGCTCGAAAATTCAACTACAAACAACTGGCCTCGCAACTGGGATACAAGCCCGAGATGGTGAAGGCTAAAATTGAAATGGCACTCTCCGATATGGAGCGTAGCGGTACCATTTTGATGGTCGATCGATTCAAATACAAACTGAAATACACCTCAACTTTAACCGAGGGTGTTGTTGACATGGCCTCTAACGGCAATGCATATGTAGTGAGTCCGGATACGGAATCGGATATCATGGTGCGTTCACCGAATCTTAAGCACGCTTTGCACGGGGACCGTGTTAGGGTGAGTTTATTCGCACGTCGCGGCGGCAAAAGGCTGGAAGGAGAGATTGTTGAGATCGTTGAGCGCAAGCAGACCGATTTTGTAGGCACCATTGAGATCGGCAAGAGTTACGGGTTCCTGGTGCCTTCGAGTAGAAAGATGTTGATTGACATCTACATCCCGAAGGATAAGCTTGGTGGCGCGGAGCACGGTCAAAAGGCCATTGCCCGCATTACGGATTGGCCAGAGAAAGCGAGCTCGCCCTTTGGTGAGATTATTGAAGTATTAGGAAACGCTGGAGAACACAATACGGAGATCCACGCCGTTTTAGCTGAATTTGGATTGCCGAACCAATTCCCAGAAGAGGTGGAACGTGCCGCTGATGAATTGGACACTGCGATTAAAGAAGAGGAAATTGCGAAAAATCGTCGCGACTTCCGCAAGGTGCCGACGTTCACTATTGATCCGGCGGATGCCAAGGATTTTGACGATGCACTGTCTTTACAACGACTGGAAAACGGTCATTGGGAAGTGGGTGTTCATATCGCGGATGTGAGCCATTATGTAAAGCCAGATTCCATCTTAGAAGATGAGGCGGTTACGCGAGCTACAAGTGTTTATTTAGTGGACCGGGTTGTACCGATGCTACCAGAAGTACTCTCAAACGGAGCATGTTCACTGCGGCCAAACGAGGATAAATACACGTTCTCTGCCGTGTTTGAAATGGACGACGAGGCGAAGATCCACAACCAGTGGTTTGGCCGCACAGCCATCCATAGTGACCGCAGGTTTGCTTACGAAGAGGCGCAACAGGTTATCGAAGACGCACACCCAAAAGGGAAAGATGCAGATTTCTATGAGGAGATTCGAACCTTAGACAAAATGGCAAAGATCATGCGTGAAGCGCGCATGGCGAAAGGCGCATTGAGTTTTGATAAGAAGGAAGTTAAGTTTCAATTGGATGAAAATAATGCGCCGACAGGCGTCTATTTTAAGGTGGGTAAAGATGCCAATCATTTGATTGAAGAATTCATGTTGTTGGCAAACCGCTCTGTTGCGACGTTTATCGGTCGAGCTAAAAGCGGACAGCCGTCAGGACAAACATTTGTTTACAGGATACACGACGATCCAGATCCTCAGAAACTGCAGGATTTGAGTGTTTTTGTAAAGCAGTTTGGACACGAAGTAAGGATGACGAATAAATCGGCCATTACGCGAAGCTTGAACAAAATGTTGACGGAAGTGCGAAATACTCCGGCAGCAAATATGATTGAGACCTTGACCATCCGAACGATGAGCAAAGCGAAGTATACGACGCAGAACATTGGGCATTACGGGCTGGCCTTTGACTACTATTCGCACTTTACCTCGCCCATTCGACGCTACCCAGATGTTATGGTACACCGCTTGTTGCAGCACTATCTCGAAGGAGGAAAGAGTCCAGACTACGCGCAGTATGAAGCCCTTTGTGAGCACAGTTCGGAACGCGAGAAGGCGGCGTCTGACGCGGAACGCGCAAGCATTAAATACATGCAAGCAGTATTCTTAGAAAAGCACGTGGGCGAAAGCTTCATGGGTGTCATCTCCGGGGTGACCGAATGGGGCGTTTATGTGGAGTTGACGGACAACTATTGCGAGGGAATGATTCGCATTAGCGCGTTCCGCGACGACTACTATACGTTCGACAGTAAGAACTTCTGTATTGAAGGGGAACGGACCGGTCGAATATTTCAACTGGGAGATCCTATGAAAATCACTGTAAAAAATGTAGATTTAGAAAGGAAACAAATTGATTTTGAGCCATGTGTGGCTGAAGATTAGATTTACACCTACAACAAAACACATTATCATGTCTACCGAAAACCGCTCAAAGCCACTAGAAACAGCAGCCATCATTATAGGAGTATTGGCCATTGCCGCGTCTGTCTATTTTATTTTTATGACCGATGGCGCTGCCTATCGATTGACCAATTGGATCATTTCATTGGCTTTCCTAGTCTTTGTAGCATACAACTTCATCAATGTACGCAGTTTAAAGGGCGAGGTGGGTGAGTTGAGCGATCGCAATGCGGAGGTTACGCAAGAGCTAAAGGGAACAAAGAAATCGCTCGTAGAGGCGCAAGCGGATTTGCAAACAGTAAAAGCAGATTTGATCAGCGCTGAAGAGGTTTCTACAGCTCGGGAAAAGGAAGTGGAGCGACTTCGTAAGAAGCTGGAATCCGACGAGGGTTAATGGGCTAGCGCTTTCCGAAAAAAGCTTTCAATTTTTCTAGATCAGCGTCCGTAGTGTCTCGTGGCTCTTGTGCTTCTTTGGTTGCGGGTGAGGCCACTTTTCTGAGCGGTTGCTCTAGTTGAGCACGCTGTTCAGGCGTAAGTTCCTTGTCCTTCTTCTTCCCGGTCATTTTTTTAGGCGGGACGGTTTTTAGAGGTTTTGACGCGACCACTTCTTCAACCTTTTCCGCAGGCGATTTTACCGGTGTTTGTGGCGCGTTTTTAGGCGCTTTGGCTTTCCTCGTTTTTGGTAGCTTTTCCTCTGTTTTTATCGAATTTTGAGGCTTTTTGGTCGTTTTTTGAGCCGATTCAACCAATTTTGGGTCATTTTTGACCGATTTCTTCGCCTTTTTCTTTTCTGCGGCGCTGTCTTGTTTTGACTTTGGCGTTTCCGGGGCGTTCACTTCAGAAATGTCCGGTTCTTTGACGCCGCCTCGGGCTTTGCCCTTCGGCGTACCGTGATCTCCGTGAAGGCTTTCGGCAGGTATAAATTTGTCGCGAGTGGTCCAGGTGGTTAAAGCGCCAATGGCCAGGAGAAATTGGTCCTTTTTGATTTCAATAATTTCACCCGGCTGCCGCGAACCGATCAGTTTTACGCGATCACCCACTTTCGCGGGTGATGAAGTGAGTTTTTTAATCTTCTTTTCTTGTTGTTTTTCGTAGCGCGTCTTCTTAACAGTACGCTCGTCTTGGGTTTGACTGGCACGTTCACCCGCATACACTCTAAAGCGGCCAACCACTTCATCTTTGCCTTTCTTGTTGCGCTGCTCCGCGTATTCGTTGACAAGTCCTTGGAACTTTTTACCCCAAGTGATCATGGCATTCTGCTGTTCATTCATGGCGCTTTGGCGTCGGACCTTGTCTTCAAGCTGCGCAATTTTACGGTCTTGTTTTTCCTTGAGCTGCTCTAGTTCTTCAAGGCGAGAAGCGAGTTGGACACGTTGATGGGCCAATTGGTTTTTTTCCTTTTGAATCCCCACCAGCAATCGGTCCATCGCGACGGTACTTTCATCGAGCACATTGCGCGCCTCATCAATCAGTCGTTTATCTACGCCAACCTGCTGCGCGACCTCATAGGTGTATGACGAACCTGGAACGCCCTGATTGAGCACGAATTCGGGTGTAAGGTCCGTAGAATTGAACTGCATCGATCCATTTTCTACGCGCGGTAGGTCGCTGGCCAATGCTTTGATGCTGTTGTAGTGGGTGGTCATCACCCCATAGGTTTTACTTTCATTGAGCGCCCGGAGGAAAACTTGCGCCATGGAAGAACCCAGGTCAGGGTCTGAACCCGAGCCAAACTCATCGATGAGGACCAGCGTTTTGCCGTAAGCAGCATCGAGGAAATATTTCATCTTGTTCAGCTTGGAGCTGTACGTAGAGAGTTCGTTTTCTATGCTCTGCGCGTCTCCAATATCTGCCATGATGCCGTTGAACCAGCCCATAGTGCTGTCCGGATGAACGGTAACAAGCAAACCACTTTGAAGCATTAATTGAAGTAGCCCTACCGTTTTAAGGGTGATGGATTTCCCTCCAGCATTGGGCCCTGAAATCACGAGGATACGTGTTTGTGCGTCGAGCTGTATATCCAGCGGCACAACCGGCTTCTTCTTTGCTTTATGAAAGTCGCGGAGTACAGGATTAATGGCCTTGATTAATTCAATGTGGGGTTTATCCACCAATTGCGGCAAACACGCTTCTTCGTCTAACGCATACAGCGCTTTTGCATTCACAAAGTCAATCTGGTAGAGCGCAGTAGAAAAATCTCGAAGCACCTCCCTGTAACCAGCGACAAAGGCGGTTAATAAACGAAGAATGCGCGTTACTTCCCTCTTTTCTTCTTCCTCTAAAAGGGTGATTTCGTTATTGATTTCAAGCGTTTCCGATGGTTCGACAAAGAAGATGCTGGCCTTCGCAGAAGATCCATGAAACACACCGTTCACCTGTCCTTTAAACGCTCCTTCGATGGCTAAAACGCGTTTATTGTCGTGGACACTTTCCTGCGTATCGGCAAGGACCCCAGCACCATGGTATTTCTTAACGGCGCGGTAAAAAATACGGTCTGCTGCCGCACGTTTTTTGGTTAGGTTTCCACGAATTTTTCCCAATTCGGAGGAAGCCGATGTCTTTACGACACCCCTACGGTCAAGCACCCGATCAATCTCGTCTGGAACTGCTTTATTTGGCGAAAGATGCGCAAACTTATCCTGAATGGAGGGCGTGCGCATGGCGTGTTGTTTAAAGAAGTAGTGCACCCGGTTGAAACTCTCTATCATGCTTTTGATGATGAGAAAGTCTTCGCCTTCGAGTGTGGCGCCTTGAATCTTTAGCCGCAGCAGAAAAGGCTTAATGTCTTCAGCAGCGAGTGCCGGTACGGCAAAATCACTTTGATAAAGCCCTAAGATTTCATGGACTTCTTGAAGGTCATTAGTAGCAATAACAAAATCACTACTGGGTTTGAGGCTTTGAATTCGCTCGCGGGCACGTTCCGTTACGGCACGTTTTGAGACGGCCTGCTTGACCAAATCAAACTCTATACTTTCAAATAAATCTTCTGGATACGTTTTCAAAACTTACGGTCGACCGATTTTATCCGCGGTACACGCCATCTTCGGTACTAACACGTTCCGTGCCCTCATGTTTACGCAATCCGCCAGCAATTACAAAGGCAAGTGCGGTCAATGCAACAGTGACGACCACATCGATAGTGGTCCAAAGTACACCTACAGGCACGTCATAAAGATCGTTTTGCACATCGCTCCAAATCCAAAGCGCGAGCAATACAACGGCTCCCGTGTAGGGCTTGATTCCTTTTTCGGTTCTCCACGAAGGTATTTTGGTGGCGCGCACGTACCAATAAACAGCGAGGGCAGACCCAAAGGAATGGGCGATAAGCATGCTGTAGATGGCAAAGGGATTGGCAGCCATGTAGCTTTCCATTACGTTAGTTCTACCGGCCCAATCGGCAGCTAAAAGGTCCTCTACAGGAAGGTCATCCAGGAAGAGCGCAAACAGCAGGTGAAGGCCCGAAGTGACGAGCACAGCAATGACAACTCCAACGATGGTGATGCCGATAGAGCGGAGGGCGTAAAGGAATTTATTCATGGCGGTCAGTTATTAGTTGAACCAGCTTTCTACCACATCTAGGGAGAGCGCGGCTACGTCTAATTTATTCTTTTTACGGTAACCGTTGAGCTTTTGGTGCAAGGCAGCAGGTTTATTGTTGCGCAACGCTTCGATGGTGTGGTAGCCTGCTTGTACGATGTGCTCCGACCAATCCGCTGGGACGCCGATGGCTTGGAAATCTGCCGGGCTAGCGACCGTATCAAATTTCTCAGGACGCATCTGTGGGAAGAAGAGTACTTCCTGGATGCTGTCTTGATTGGTCAACATCATGGTGAGGCGGTCGATACCGATACCCAAACCGGAGGTTGGCGGCATGCCGTATTCAAGGGCACGAATGAAGTCTTGGTCGATAAACATGGCTTCGTCGTCTCCCTTTTCTGACAGTTTCAATTGGTCCTCGAAACGCTCGAGCTGATCAATAGGATCATTGAGTTCCGAATAGGCGTTCGCGACCTCCTTACCGTTAACCATAAGCTCAAAACGCTCTGTGAGTTCTGGATTATCGCGGTGCTTCTTACACAGTGGCGACATCTCAACAGGGTAGTCGGTGATGTAGGTTGGCTGGATGTAGTGCTTCTCACACTTCTCGCCGAAGATCTCATCGATAAGCTTTCCTTTACCCATGGTTTCGTCCACTTCAAGACCGATAGATTTCGCCGCTTCGCGTACTTCGTTTTCTGTCTTGCCGTTTAGATCTAAACCAGTGTGCTCCTTGATGGCTTCTAGGATAGGTACTCGAGCGTACGGCGCTTTGAAGCTAACGGTGTTCTCACCAATAGTTGCATCTGTGGTGCCGTTTACAGCCATGGCGACTTCCTCAAGCATGTTCTCGACAAAGCGCATCATCCAGTGGTAGTCTTTGTACGCTACATAGATTTCCATCACAGTGAACTCTGGGTTGTGCGTTTTATCCATCCCTTCGTTGCGGAAGTCTTTGGCAAATTCATACACCCCTTCAAAGCCACCTACAATGAGGCGCTTGAGGTAGAGTTCGTTGGCAATACGTAGGTACAGAGGTGTATCTAAGGCATTGTGGTGCGTGATGAATGGTCGAGCAGCTGCGCCACCGGGTATGGGCTGAAGAATGGGCGTTTCTACCTCCATGTAACCGGCATCGTCGAAAATGCGGCGCATGGTGCTCATGATTCTATTTCTCTTGCGGAAAATCTCCTTGACACCAGGGTTCACGACAAGGTCAACGTAGCGCTGACGGTAACGAATTTCGGGATCGGTGAGTTGATCGTACACGTTTCCATCGGCATCTTTCTTCACCACCGGAAGCGGACGCAAGCTCTTTGAAAGCACGACCAATTCCTTCACGTGCAAGCTCATTTCGCCGGTCTGCGTCGTGAACATGTGTCCTTCTGCACCGATAAAATCACCGATGTCGAGGAGCTTTTTGAACACGTCGTTGTACATAGTTTTGTCCTCTTCAGGGCAAATTTCGTCGCGATTCACGTAGATCTGCATCTCGCCAGTAGCATCAGAAAGAACGGCAAAAGAGGCCTTACCCATGATGCGTTTCGTCATCAAGCGGCCTGCGATCCGCACGTGCTCAAAGCCCTCTGCGCCTTCTTTGTAGCTGGAAGCGAGTTCTTTAGCGTGGTGCGTAACGGTGTATTCCGCGGCGGGATAAGGGTCTATACCTAGACCTCTTAATTTTGCCAAAGCGGCACGTCGTAGCTGTTCCTGTTCTGATAATAGTCTTGCCATGATGCAATGCGTATATTAAGGCTACAAAGATAATTGCCTTTTGTAGCTTAGCAGTATGCGATTTAGCCGATTTTACCCTTTCCTGCTCGCGTTGTTCACAACTGCGTTTTGTGCTGCCCAGCCGTATTGGCAAAACGGGGACCGATTAGGCTATTTTGGTGGCTTTGCAACGGTGCAAGGGCAAGGCGAGCAGGTCGTCAATGCACATATGGATTTAGACTTGGGAGGAAGCAGGTTTTTTACGCCTAAATGGGCCCTAGGAACTGAAGTAAGCGCAAGTTGGGACCCGTTGACACAAAGCGTGAATACGACGTTACGCGCGCAGTACCTTTTGTTTGGACGAAGTGATGTATCCCACAGTTTGTTGGCGGATGTTCATAGCGGTGTAGGCTACCACACCAGCCAAACAATTATGGGCACAAGTTTTTCTTCCAACGACGTTAAGATGGGTGCTGGATTGCAATATACGTGGTGGATTAGCCAAGGCGTCGGGGTGTACCTCTGGCCGCAGTGGTCGCAAACCAACGGTGGCCCAAGCGGATTGTGGGGCTGGCAGTTTGACCTTCCCATTGGCATTCAATGGCACTGGCACAAGTAAACATGAGAAAAGTAGAATTTCAAGATATCGGAACCGTGCGTTACGGCGCAGCTTGGGACTTTCAAACGAAGTTGTTTGAGCGGACGGTCGATCAAAAATTGGTCAACCGCAAAACTCCGGAACTAGCCCAAGAAACGACCGACCATCTGATTTTCGTTGAGCACCCTCCCGTGTTCACGCTGGGTAAAAGCGGGAAGGAAGCGCACCTGCTGGTGGATCAAGCACGCTTGCAACAGGAAGGGATAGACTACCATCCCGTAAATCGCGGTGGTGATATTACTTACCACGGTCCTGGCCAGATTGTAGGGTACCCTATTTTAGATCTTGATCATTACTTCACGGACATTCATAAATACTTGCGTTACCTTGAGGACGTGGTCATTAATACACTTGCAGAATACGGATTGACCGCTGGAAGATCCGACGGGGAGACTGGGGTCTGGCTGGACGCGGGCACGCCGCTTGCACGAAAAATTTGTGCGATGGGCGTTAAGGCTTCGCGCTGGACAACCATGCACGGTTTTGCATTGAACATTAACACTTCGTTGAAGCATTTTGGCCTGATTGTGCCTTGCGGAATCAGCGATAAGCCGGTGACGTCGCTCCATCTGGAATTGGGCCGCGAGGTCGATCTAGAAGAGGTCAAGAACCATCTAAAGAAGCATTTCATAGACCAATTCGGTTGCGCCCTAGTGCCAACCACAACCCCATATACACATGAAAACAGCTAAGCGCGTACTTGCCGTACTCATCGTTCTTTTTTTGGCGCTAAAATTTTCCCCTTATGGTTATTTAATCAAAGGGGTGAAAGGCGCATATTTTGATGGACATACTTCTGCACATATTTACGACCGAAAACATTTTGACCAGCGCGAAATGCCCGTTTTGAATTCGGTTCCGCTCGTGTCCTCTGCCGTTGCTGAGCGCGTTTTGGATCCGGAAGCTCGTGCGCAGGTGGAGGCTTATGAAACGACCGGTTTGTTGGTGGTGGAGCAAGACCAAGTCGTTTTGGAAGAGTACTGGGACGAACATACCCCGTCGACGATGAGCAACAGTTTCTCTATGGCGAAAAGTATCATCACAATGTTGGTTCAGATTGCCGTTCAAGACGGGTATATCGATTCATGGGACGACCCCATAACGAAGTACATCCCGGAATACGAGATTCCGGAAGGTGCCATAGAGCCAACGCTGCGTCATTTTAGTACGATGACGGCAGGGATGCAAATCAAGGAAAATTATAAGGCACCGCTTTCGAAGACTGCAAAGCTGTATTATGGAGACAATGTTGTAGAGACGGCATTGTCCATTCCAGTGGGGAAGCACGCAGCGGGCGAGGTGTTCGAATACCAAAGTGCACAAACACAAATTTTAACCATCGCATTGAGTCGCGCCGTTGGGGAAAGCATTGCGAGCTTTGCGAACCGCGAACTTTTTGCAAAGGCCGGCTTTGAGTCTACAGCCACATGGCATCTGGACCAGGAAGGCGGTTTGGAATTAGGTTTTTGTTGCGTGAATGCCAGTGTTCGTGATTATGCAAAATTGGGCCAATTGGTCTTGCATCACGGAAACATAGACGGCCAGTCCGTGGTAGATTCTTCGTTTTTAGCCATGGCCAGCACAGGCTACCGAAGTCCAGAATACGGACACGGTTTCTGGATTTATCCTGAGCCGCATCAAAACGTTTTCGCTTTTAGAGGAATGTTGGGTCAAGACATTATTATTGACCGTGCGCACAACCGCGTTATCGTGCGTGTAGGACAGCGAAGCGGCGGGAAATTTACCCGCGATTTCAACCGAGTAGAATTGGCGTTGTTGGAGCAAATGGACCGTTGGGACAACAACTAATGCCCGCTCCGGTCGTACATATTGACCAGCTCTCCATCGCCTTCGGCGGCCACCAGGTATTGCGTGATTTCACCTTTACTCTAAACCCAGGCCAGACCATTGCGGTGGTCGGGGAAAGCGGTTCTGGTAAATCTGTTGCGGCACTCATGGCTATGGGATTGCTGGATAAGCGCGCTGAAATTAAAGCAGGTGCGGCCCAGCTTTTTAGTGAAGACCTTCTTTCTTTTTCAAGCGAAAAGTGGTCTGACCTTCGTGGTAACGAGGTGGCCATGGTTTTTCAAGACCCTATGACGGCGCTACACCCTTCCATTCGTATTGGCCGACAGATGGAGGAGGTGCTCGAACGGCATACCGACCTAAATCGCGCGGATCGCGAGGAAGCAGTAATCGAGGCATTGCGTGAAGTAGAAATTTCTGACCCAGAATCCAGTTCAAAAAAGTATCCGCATGAAATGAGTGGTGGACAGCGACAACGTGTGGTTATTGCCATGGCGATGTTGATGAAGCCCAAATTGATTATCGCAGATGAGCCTACTACGGCTTTAGATAAGGCGGTAGAAGGAACAATTTTAGCCCTGCTGAATAAGCTTGTTCGCGAAAGTGGCGCTGCACTTTGGCTCATTTCGCACGATCTAGAAGTGGTTGCTGAGGTGGCTGATGAAGTGGTCGTGTTGTTCCGCGGTGAAACGGTGGAAACCGGTCCAGCAAAGCAGGTTTTTACGGCGCCAAAACATCCCTACACGAAGGGGCTTTTGGGATGTCGACCCCCGAAGGAGGGGCGTCCATTTCCATTGCCGGTGCTGGACGATTTTCTGAACGATACCGTTCCTTCAAAACAGGCCGACTTAGTGGCCCCCACAGTTGCTGAAGAAGTGATGACCATTACGGGATTACGCATTGGATTTGACCGAAGGACGGGGTTTCGAAAGACCAAACAATGGGTCATAAACGGCATCGACGTGCACCTAAATAGAGGTGAAACGCTAGGACTCATAGGACCTTCCGGGAGCGGAAAAAGTTCTATAGGTCGTGCCATTGTGGGATTAAACAGCTTTGAATCAACCGCCTTTTCCTACACAGGCGACGCGAGTAAAATTCAATTCATTTTTCAGGATCCCTTCAGTGCTTTAAACGGCAGTAAACGCATTGGGTGGATACTAGAAAGCGTACTTAAGCGCCACCGCCCTGATTTATCACCCGCAGAGCGCCTGAGTGAAGCACAATCCTTGCTGGAAGAGGTGGGGTTATCAGCCGCTGACTTAAGAAAGCGCCCGAAGGCTTTTTCAGGGGGTCAGCGCCAACGTATAGGTATTGCACGCGCATTGGCTGCAGCGCCAGAGGTTCTGATTTGTGATGAAAGTGTAAGTGCCCTGGATGTTAGTGTACAGTCCCAAGTATTGAATGTGTTGAATGGCATCAAAAAGAATCGGGGACTGAGTATGATTTTCATCTCTCACGACCCCGATGT
>Ga0257120_1002051_pt1 | contig 12546 bp, 17 predicted proteins | sample SI106_10metaG_FD_190153 | JGI IMG/M metagenome (GOLD analysis project Ga0257120, IMG submission 190153) | Marine microbial communities from Saanich Inlet, British Columbia, Canada - SI106_10 | ecosystem: Environmental > Aquatic > Marine > Inlet | place: Canada: British Columbia | collected... | reverse complement strand
TTCCATGTAAAACTGGCGTTGGAGATCTTTTTTAGTGGAGATGTCGAAATAAATTCTGCAGTATTCAAAATGTCGTATTTGCCTCAAAGATAAAACTATTTCCACTAACTATTTTACACGATTTTAGGTATTTTTACCTCGATGAAAACACCAAATGTTTTTTTAGTATTGAATGGTGAAAAACCAACAAAATTACCAGATCTAACTAACTATGACTTGGTTTGCGCAACCGATGGTGCCTTTAATTTTTTGAAAGAACAGAACATCACCCCGCATTTTGTTAGTGGCGATTTTGATTCTATAAAGAGCATTCCCAATCATATTAAAAGCATTCATACCCCCAATCAAGAGCTTACCGATTTTGATAAAATTCTGCAGATTCTTTATGATCAAAAATGGACTACTATTGATGTATATGGTGGAAGCGGTAAAGAACAAGATCATTTTTTAGGAAATCTCCATACTGCGTTGCAATGGAAAGATCGCCTTACAATTACTTTTTATGATGATTTTGGTCGCTATTTTTTCTGCAAAAAATCGATGGAACTTTCAGATTGTTCTCAGAAAACAATTTCTCTAATTCCATTTCCCATAGCTACAAAAATAAGTACCCAAGGATTGCAATACCCATTGCACAAACAAGACTTGACTTTTGGTAGTAAAATCGGAACTCGAAATACTGCCACAGAAAAAGAAGTGCAAATTCAATTTGAAACTGGAGAATTGCTTATTTTTATCCATCATTAAAAGCCAGTTATTTTGAGTAGAAAAATAAAATTATTATGGGATTTTAGAGGAGAAGATGCCGCAGAAACTGCGAAACATCATACCATCCACTTAAAAGAATTTGCAGTTCAAGAACAACTTGCTTTTCACGAAATAGGGATTCAGGAGAAAAACCAAATGCTTTGTTCAGCCTTTATTACTGTTGCAGAAACCGAGATGAGCACCTATCGAGACGCTTTACAGCCCCACCGCGGAGAACTGGGATAAATTAAGTTTCCCTTTGCGAAATCTGAATTAGGATTGCTAAGCAGTTCTTTAAACGATACTACAAGGGTGCTGTCAAAAACTATTATGAAAAATCTTTATTATTGATTAATGAGAAGCATCTCGAATCAAAGGCATGGTAGAACAACGAAGTAATCCCTCTTGTTTCGCAATTTCTGCATAAGGTACTTCTTCAACAGTAAAACCATTTTCTCGCAACCAAGCATTTAATCTAGTAAAATTGGCTTCAGAAATAACCACATCTTCTGCTATAGAAAACACATTACTATTCATATTGTACATTTCATCCTTGGTAATTTCGAAAATATGTTCCTCTCCGAAAAAGTCAACCAACCACTGGTATTCCGATTCAATTAAGAACCCATTTTTGTAAAGAATTGCTTTTCCTTGCCCCAACGGTTGGAAGCAACAATCTAAGTGCAGTGCATTTTCTTTTGGATCGTCATTGTCTTTTCGAAGTTCAAAAGACTTTACAATTTTGTCAGGAAATAGTTCTTGGATTGCAATTACTGCATCTATATTGGTTCTCGCCGTAATGTAGGAGGCATAATCTGCTCCAGAATAGGTGCCAATAAAAATATAATCTCCCCAAGGCATCACATCTCCCCCTTCTACATGGCATTCTTCTGGAAGTTCAATAATATTCTTTGGAGCAATCTGATTGAGTACATGCGACATGGCTGCATATTCTTTTTCGCGATCTGGTAAAATATTTGCTTTTATAATTTTATCTTCAATACAGAAAGCAATGTCTCTACAAAAAATTTGATTGTAATTTTCAACGACCTCTGGTCTATACACGGTAACATCATACTTTTTAAAAACGGCAGCAACTGCTTCCATTTCTACAATCATGTCCTCCTCTTTAGGATAGGTGCCTGCTAACACATGCTGTTTACTTTTAGGATCGTAGCAATCTGCAACTTCTGGATCAGGTCCATTACTCTTTGCTGTTCCTAGAAGGACCGCTCTCAGTCGAGAAAATTCGTCTTGAATATTGATTTTCATTTAGTGCTATCTATTTTTTTGAGTATCAAAAGTCATCATGAATATTTGATCATAATGTAATAAAAAAAAGACTGTCTAAAAACAGTTTTTAGAGAGTCTTTTTGCTATAATTAGATTCGATCTATCGTTGTGCTACGGGAACGAAATCTCTTAAATTTTCTCCTGTATATATTTGGCGTGGACGGCCAATTGGCTCTTTGTTCTCACGCATTTCTTTCCATTGTGCAATCCAGCCTGGCAAACGCCCTAGGGCAAACATCACTGTAAACATTTCGACAGGAATTCCCATTGCTCGGTAAATGATTCCTGAATAAAAATCTACGTTTGGATATAATTTTCTATCTACAAAATACGGATCATTTAAAGCTTCATGTTCGAGTCCTCTTGCGATATCTAAAATAGGATCTTTGATACCCAAATCTTTCAATACTTCATCGGCAGCAACTTTGATAATCGTTGCTCTTGGATCGAAGTTTTTATAAACTCTATGACCAAATCCCATCAAACGGAAAGGATCGTTTTTGTCTTTGGCTTTCGCCATGTATTTTTTGGTATCTCCTCCGTCTTCTTTAATGGCCTCTAACATCTCAAGAACTGCTTGGTTTGCACCTCCATGCAATGGCCCCCAAAGCGCAGAGATTCCAGCAGATAAAGAAGCAAATAAGCCTGCATGCGAAGAACCAACGATTCGTACCGTAGAGGTAGAACAGTTTTGTTCGTGATCTGCATGTAATATTAATAATTTATCTAAAGCATCTTTGATTATTGGATTGGCAACATACTCTTCATTCGGTTGTTCAAACATCATTTTCATGATATTCTCTACATATCCCAGACATTTAGATCCATAATTTAAAGGCAATCCTTGTTTTTTACGCAAAGTCCAAGCAACTAAAACAGGAAACTTTCCCATGATTTTTACAATCGCATTGTACATCTCCTCTTTGGAATCTACATTTACAGAACTCGGATTGAAAGCAACCAAGGCACTTGTTAATGAAGATAAGACACCCATTGGATGAGCATTCTTTGGGAAAGCATCTATGATTTTCTTTACATCTTCATCTACAATAGATTGCAATTGAATGTCAGTATGAAATCGAGCTAGTTCTTCTTTTGTTGGAAGGTCTCCAAAGATAAGGGCATAAGCAACTTCTAAAAAATCAGCTTTTTGAGCCAAATCTTCAATCGCGTATCCTCTGTAACGAAGTATTCCTTTTTCACCATCTAAAAAAGTTATGGCACTTGAACAAGATCCTGAATTTTTATACCCTGGATCAATCGTAATTACGCCATTGGTGACACCTCTTAATGTTTTTATATCTATGGCAACTTCATTTTCCGAACCTTTTACAAGTGGAAATTCGTATGAATTTTCTCCTATTTGCAACTTAGCGATATCTGGCATCTTCTTTTTTTTTAAAATTCTTAAACTTCATGCGAAGATACCAATTTAAATAGGATTTTTAAAATTGAAAACAATCGAATTTAGGATATTATAAAAGATTTAACGTCTATTTTTTTTTACCATAAAAAAAGCCTTAAAAATAAATTTTTAAGGCTTGGTACTATAAAGTTCTATGAATTAGATTTTGAAGGCTTTTTCCTTTGGAAAATAAGCGGTATCTCCTAATTGTTCTTCAATTCTAAGCAACTGGTTGTATTTCGCCATTCTATCTGAACGAGATGCAGAACCTGTCTTAATTTGTCCACAATTCAATGCCACAGCTAAATCTGCAATGGTATTGTCTTCTGTTTCTCCAGAACGGTGACTCATTACAGAAGTATATCCTGCATTTTTTGCCATGTTAACGGCTGCAATAGTTTCAGTTAATGTTCCAATTTGGTTTACTTTAATCAAAATTGAGTTGGCAATTCCATTTTCAATTCCTCTTGACAAACGTTCTACATTTGTTACAAACAAATCATCTCCAACCAATTGTACTTTATCTCCAATTTTGTCGGTTAAATATTTCCAACCTTCCCAATCGTTTTCATCCATACCATCTTCTATAGAGATAATTGGATACTTAGCAGCTAATTCAGCTAAATAATCTGCTTGTTCTTCGCTAGTACGAATTTTTCCAGTTTCCCCTTCAAACTTCGCATAGTTGTATTTTCCATCTACATAAAATTCTGCCGCAGCACAATCTAAAGCTATCATGATATCGTCACCCAAAGTATATCCAGCATTTTTAACTGCTAAGGCGATGGTATCTAAAGCATCTTCAGTACCCTCTAATGTTGGTGCAAAACCTCCTTCGTCTCCTACTGCTGTAGACAAGTTACGATCGTGTAATACGCTTTTTAAATTGTGAAAAATTTCAGAACCCATTTGCATTGCTTGAGAAAAAGTTTCAGCTTTTACTGGCATCACCATAAATTCTTGAAAAGCAATAGGTGCATCTGAATGCGAACCACCATTAATGATGTTCATCATTGGTACAGGCAATGTATTGGCAGAAACTCCACCTACATAACGATATAAAGGCAATCCTAATTCGTTGGCAGCAGCTTTGGCAGCAGCTAGCGAAACTCCTAAAATTGCGTTTGCTCCTAATTTTGATTTGTTGGGTGTTCCATCTAAATCAATCATTAATTGATCAATGGTATTTTGTTCAAATACAGAAACTCCTAATAATTCTTGAGCAATAATTTGATTTACATTCTCAACAGCTTTTAAAACTCCTTTACCCATATAGGCTTTTCCACCATCACGAAGCTCTACTGCTTCATGCTCACCTGTAGACGCTCCGGAAGGAACAGCAGCCCTTCCCATGACACCATTTTCTGTAGTGACATCTACTTCTACTGTTGGATTTCCTCTTGAATCAAATATTTGACGCGCGTGAATGTTAATTATAATGCTCATAATGCTCTATTTTTTTAGTGTTTATTTTTTTATTCTTTTGAGCCTGCAATTTACTAAAAACCATTGTTTTTGGCCTCTCTTCAAAGAGATTCTTACGAAAACGATTTCAGAAACCTTACAGAAACTTCAAAAAAAATAGCAGTTAAGAAACTGCTATTTTACTCTTTTTGATATTCTCGATAAATTGATCAAACAAATATTCTGCATCATGGGGTCCAGGACTCGCTTCTGGATGGTATTGAACAGAAAATACATTCTTATTTTTCATTCGAATTCCAGCGACAGTATGGTCATTTAAATGCACGTGAGTGATTTCAACATTTTCATGTGCTTCAGCTTCTTCTCTGTTGATAGCAAAACCATGGTTTTGTGAAGTAATTTCACCTTTCCCCGTAAGCAAATTTTTAACTGGATGATTGATACCTCGATGCCCATTGTGCATTTTATAGGTCGAAATTCCGTTTGCCAATGCGATTACTTGGTGCCCTAGACAGATTCCAAAAAGTGGAAGATCTCTTTTGATAATTTCTTTGGCAACTTCTTGAGCTTCTACTAAAGGTTCTGGATCACCAGGGCCATTCGAAATGAAATATCCATCTGGATCAAACCCAGCCAAATCTTCGAAAGTGGCATTGTATGGAAACACTTTTACATAAGCGCCTCTTTTTACGAAATTTCTTAAAATATTTTTTTTGATTCCAATATCTAAAGCTGCTATCTTAAATTCTGCATTTTCATCACCCACAAAATAAGGTTCTTTGGTTGAAACTTTAGAAGCCAACTCTAGGCCTTCCATGTTTGGCGTGTCTTGTAATTGTTTTTTTAATGCATTAATATCATCAACTTCAGTAGAGATGATCGCATTCATGGCACCATGATCTCTAATATAAGCAACCAAAGCACGTGTATCTACATCCGAAATGGCTACCAATTGATGTTTTATAAACCAATCGTTCAAGTTCCCATCTGAATCTACTCTTGAATGTGTATAACTAAAGTTTCTACAAATCAACCCTGAAATTTTAATCCCATCAGATTCAACTTCATTATCGTTGACCCCATAATTCCCAATGTGCGCATTGGTCGTAACCATTAATTGTCCAAAATAAGATGGATCTGTAAAAATTTCTTGATACCCTGCCATACCTGTATTGAAACAGATTTCTCCGGTTGCGGTACCTTCAACACCAACAGATTTTCCGTAAAAAATAGTTCCGTCTGCTAATAAAACTAGTGCTTTTTTTCTTGATTGATATTTCATGTATTCTAATTGTTTGTTATTGCAAAAATATAAAAAATGGGATGAACGTTGAATCTTTCTCCCTTTTTTATACTGATTTATATTTGATTGTAATATTTAAAAATTTCGGCGATATCAAGATCTTTCTTGAATGACAGTTTCTGCTTCTTCATAAACTTTTTAATTTGAGAGGCGTGCTTTCCAAATAGTGCTAAAAATGATTTCTTTTTAAGTTGAAGCTCTTGCATACCTTCTTCAGAATTGACAAAATACTTCACATTTAAAACATATCTGTCTTGTTTGTACGAATTTGTAAAAGGATCTTTTGCTCCTTTTTTTATTTTCTTTTTGCTTTGCTTAAGAATTTCTTTTCCTTTTCCAAAAGCAATGAGTTCAAAATAAGAGTAGACATTATTCTTATTGTATAATTTGAAGAACTGATTGTTTACTTTAGCTTGTTTTAAAGAACGTGTATTGAAGACATAAACGGAATCAACAGAAACCTTGGTAACGAATCGATCGATCTTGGTATCATAGTTCAAATTTCGAACGGTAAACATCTTCCCTTCTCCAGAATAGATGGTTGATATATTGGTCCAATTTTCGAACAAATATGGAGAGCCTTTTACGGTTGCTGAAGGTGCAGAACGAACCCATAAACCAGAGCCCATTACTCTTAGGTCACCTACGGTATTGATGCGTGTGTTCGTGTGTTCGGTATCATCTTGTGCATTGGCATACCCAAAAAAAAGGATGACTAAAATAAAAATGCTTTTTCCCATAGTATTAATTATTGAGTACATATAAAAAAAGGGATAAACGTTAAACGTTTATCCCTTTTCTATAAATTTAAAAAATTTTCATTTTTTACTCTTCAGATTTTTCTTCTGTTGCAGCTGGAGTTTCTACTTGTGGAGCTTCGGCTTTTTTGCTTCTTCCTCTACGAGTTGTTTTCTTTGCCTGAGTTCCTTTAGGATTATAGATTTCGTTGTAATCAACGAATTCTACCATTGCCATAGGAGCATTATCTCCTTGACGATTTCCTAATTTAATGATACGTAAGTATCCTCCTGGTCTGTCTGCTACTTTTACAGAAATTTCTTTGAATAATTCTGTAACTGCATATTTATCACGTAAACTACTAAAAACAATACGTCTGTTATGAGTTGTATCTGATTTAGATTTGGTGATCAAAGGCTCTGCGAATAAACGCAACGCTTTTGCTTTAGCGATTGTAGTATTGATACGCTTGTGCTCTATTAAAGAACAAGTCATATTTGCTAACATTGCCTTTCTATGCGCTGTTTTTCTTCCTAAATGGTTAAATTTCTTTCCGTGTCTCATGACGTTTGTTTTGTACTTTCATCTTGCTCAACCCTTTTTGAGGAGCAAAAATATGAAAGATTAATCTTTATCTAATTTGTATTTGCTTAAATCCATTCCGAAATTCAATCCTTTTACAATCACTAGTTCTTCTAGTTCTGTTAAAGATTTTTTACCGAAGTTACGGAACTTCATTAAATCACTTTTGTTAAAAGAAACTAAGTCTCCCAATGTGTCAACTTCTGCAGCTTTTAAACAATTTAAAGCTCTAACAGAAAGATCCATATCGATCAATCTTGTTTTTAATAACTGACGCATGTGTAATGATTCTTCATCATAGGTTTCTGTTTGTGCAATTTCATCTGCCTCTAATGTGATACGCTCATCAGAGAATAACATAAAGTGGTGGATTAATATTTTTGCAGCTTCAGTTAATGCATCTTTAGGACTAATAGATCCATCAGTATCGATATCGAAAACTAACTTTTCATAATCCGTTTTTTGCTCAACACGAAAGTTTTCAATACCGTATTTTACATTCTTTATTGGAGTGTAAATAGAGTCTGTGAAAATAGTTCCTATTGGAGCTGATAACTTTTTATTTTCTTCTGCGGGAACAAATCCTCTACCTTTTTCAATAGTGATCTCTGCGTTTAACTTTACAGATTTGTCCATGTTACAGATTACTAAATCTGGATTCAATACTTGAAATCCTGAAATAAATTTCTGTAAATCACCAGCAGTTAATTGATCTTGACCAGAGACTGCAATAGATACAGTTTCTCTATCCGTTTCATCAATTTGCTTTTTAAAACGTACTTGTTTTAAGTTTAAGATGATTTCTGTAACGTCTTCAACAATTCCTTTAATCGTTGAAAACTCGTGTTCAACATCATCTAATCTTAATGAGGTGATTGCAAAACCTTCTAAAGAAGATAATAATACTCTTCGTAGTGCATTACCAACCGTTAGACCAAAACCTGGCTCTAAGGGTCTAAATTCAAATCTACCAGAAAAATCTGTAGATTCAATCATAATCACTTTATCGGGCTTTTGAAAATTTAAAATTGCCATATGTCTTCGTTTTAATTGTTATTCAGTTGCGCGGTCTATCTGTTTGAAGAAGTACAAATAGACCCTTTGGCTGAATCTCAATATGATTAATTTATTATTTAGAATATAATTCTACGATTAATTGCTCTTTGATGTTTTCTGGAATTTGTAATCTTTCCGGTGCTTTTACAAAAGTTCCTTCTTTCTTATCTGAATTCCAAGTCAACCATTCATACACAGCGCTAGAAGATGCTAATGCGTCTTCGATAGCTACTAATGATTTTGATTTTTCTCTTACAGCAACTACATCTCCTTCTTTTAAACTATACGATGGAATGTTTACTAGCTCTCCGTTAACGGTAATATGTCTGTGAGAAACTAATTGACGTGCTCCACTTCTAGATTTAGAAACACCCATTCTATAAACTACGTTATCTAAACGAGATTCACATAATTGTAATAAAATTTCACCGGTGATTCCTTGAGAAGCTGATGCTTGCTTGAACAAGTTACTGAATTGACGCTCTAAAATACCATAGGTATATTTTGCTTTTTGCTTCTCCATTAATTGGATTGCATATTCAGATTTTTTTCCTCTTCTCTTTGCATTTCCATGCTGTCCTGGAGGGTAATTTCTCTTTTCGAAGTTTTTATCATCTCCGAAGATTGCTTCGCCAAATTTACGAGCAATTTTAGTTTTTGGTCCTGTATATCTTGCCATTTCGTTGTTGTTAAAGTAGGGATTATGAATTAAGGCTTTCTCCTTCGATAATCAAAAAATCCTACTTAGTTAAAATATTTACTTATACTCTTCTTCTCTTAGGTGGACGACATCCATTATGAGGCATTGGAGTAACATCAATAATTTCTGTTACTTCAATTCCTGCATTATGCAATGATCTAATTGCAGATTCTCTACCGTTACCTGGTCCTTTAACATACACCTTTACTTTACGTAAACCTGCCTCTTTTGCTACTAATGAACAATCTTCAGCTGCTAGTTGAGCTGCATAAGGAGTATTCTTTTTAGAACCTCTAAAGCCCATCTTTCCTGCAGATGACCAAGAGATCACATCTCCTTTTTTGTTTGTTAAAGAAATAATGATATTGTTAAAAGAAGCAGTGATGTGTGCTTCTCCAACAGATTCTACAATTACTTTACGTTTTTTTGAACTTGCTTTTGCCATAATTATTTAAGTTTTAGCAATTTAGTTTTCTACCTTTTGGTCTATACAACTAAGGGTAGATCTTTATTACTTTATCTAACTTTATTTTTTCTTGTTCGCTACAGTTTTTCTCTTACCTTTTCTTGTTCTAGAGTTGTTCTTCGTTCTCTGTCCTCTTAAAGGAAGACCGAGTCTGTGACGAATACCTCTTTGACATCCAATATCCATCAAACGTTTGATGTGTAATTGAACTTCCGAGCGCAATTCACCCTCGATCGTAAAAGTTCCTACTTGTTCTCTAATTGCTGCGATTTGATCATCGGTCCAATCTTGAACTTTGATGCTTTCGTCAACTTTTGCGTTTGCTAGAACATTCTGTGCTCTGCTGCTTCCTATACCAAAGATGTAAGTTAAAGCGATAACCCCTCTTTTGTTTTTTGGAATATCAATACCTGCTATTCTTGCCATTACCCTTGTCTTTGTTTAAATCTAGGATTTTGTTTATTAATCACATATAATCTACCTTTTCTGCGAACAATCTTGCAGTCGGCACTTCTCTTTTTTACTGATGCTCTAACTTTCATTAGTCTAAAATTTTATTAATATCTATAAGTAATTCTTGCCTTGGTCAAATCATAAGGACTCATTTCTAACTTTACCTTATCACCTGGTAACAATTTAATGTAATGCATGCGCATTTTACCAGAGATGTGTGCTGTAACAACGTGTCCGTTTTCTAATTCTACTCGGAACATTGCATTTGACAATGCTTCTGTAATGGTTCCGTCTTGTTGAATTGCTGATTGCTTAGCCATCTAATCGTTTAAAGATTTTCTGTTAGTATTTCCTGCCTTCATCAAACCATCATAATGACGATTCAATAAGTACGAGTTTATTTGTTGTAATGTATCAATAGCAACACCCACCATAATGATCAATGAGGTACCTCCATAAAACATGGCCCAACTTTGTTGTACTCCAAACTGAACTACAACGGCTGGTAAAATTGATAGGGCTGCTAAGAATAACGATCCTGGGAAAGTAATTCTAGACAATACACTATCTAATTTGTCGGCAGTATCTTTACCAGGTCTAATCCCAGGAATAAAACCACCACTTCTTTTCAAACCTTGTGCCATCTCATCTGTACGAACAGTAATGGCAGTATAGAAGTAACTAAAGATGATGATTAACAATGCAAAAATCACATTGTATTGCCATCCAAAATTATCTTGTAATTGCGCAATTGATGGATACTTTTGAGCCAATGCAACTGGTAAAAACATGATAGCTTGTGCAAAAATGATTGGCATTACACCTGCTGCATTTAGTTTCAAAGGGATATAATCTCTTGAACCTGCAACATTTTGAGCATTTCCAGCAACAGTTCGTCTAGCATATTGTACAGCAATTTTACGAACAGCAGTTACCAATAAGACCGTTAATAGAATAACTACAAACCATGCGATGATCTCAATTAAAACCATCATAATCCCTCCTGCTCCAGCATTGGTTGTTTTTGCAACAAACTCTTGTAAAAACGCAGCTGGGAAGTTTGCAATAATACCTACTGTAATTAATAATGAAATTCCATTACCAACTCCTTTGTCTGTAATACGCTCACCTAACCACATTGCAAAAATTGTTCCTGCAGTTAAAATTACAATAGATGAGATCCAAAATATAGGACCACTTACCAAAAACGCTTCTGGTCCTAAACCAAATTGTGTTTTAATAGCCGTAATATAGGTTGGAGCTTGTACTAAAGTAATCGCTATGGTTAACCATCTCGTAATTTGAGTAATCTTCTTACGTCCACTTTCTCCATCTTTTTGTAATTTTTGTAAATAAGGAATTGCAATCCCCATTAATTGTACTACAATCGAAGCAGAAATGTAAGGCATGATCCCAAGAGCCATTACAGAGGCTCTTGCAAATGCTCCACCTGTGAATGCATTTAATAGTCCTAAAAGTCCACCTCCAGCAGCACTCTCTTTTAACGCTGTTAACTGTAATGGATCTATTCCAGGTAAAGGAACAGCAGCCATAAATCTGTAAACAGCAATTAAGCCGATCGTTAGAAGAATCTTATTCTTTAATTCTTCTATACTGAAAATGTCTTTTAACGTCTTTATAAAACTCATAATAAACTTTTTCTTATAAAGTTACCGCTTCTCCTCCGGCAGCCTCAATAGCCGCTTTTGCAGTTGCAGTAAACTTGTGTACTGTTATATTTAATTTAGCTTTTAACTCACCATTTCCTAAAATCTTAACAAGGTCATTTTTACCTGCTAATCTATTGGCGATTAAGATGTCTAAATTAACTGTATCAGTAATTTTCCCACTATCAACAAGAGCCTGTAAAGTATCTATATTGATTCCTTGATATTCTTTACGGTTAATGTTTGTGAAACCAAACTTAGGAACACGTCTTTGAAGCGGCATTTGACCACCTTCAAATCCAATTTTTCTAGAATATCCTGAACGAGATTTTTGACCGTTATGACCTTTGGTAGCAGTACCACCTTTTCCAGATCCTTCACCTCTTGCAATTCTTTTTCCCTTTTTAACGGAACCTTCTGCTGGTGTTAAATTATGTAAACTCATCTGTCTATTTGTCTTATTTAATTTCTTCGAAAGAAACTAAGTGTTTAATTGTATTTACCATACCAATAATTGAAGGAGTTGCCTCGTGCTCAACTGTCTGGTTCATTTTACGTAAACCTAATGCTTCTAAAGTTCTTTTTTGACTCTGAAGACGCCCGATTTGACTTTTTACTTGTGTAACTTTTATTCTTGCCATCGTTCTTAGATTTATCCGTTAAATACTGTTTCTAAAGAGATTCCTCTTTGCTTTGCAATATCTGATGCAC
>Ga0257120_1002050_pt1 | contig 12549 bp, 10 predicted proteins | sample SI106_10metaG_FD_190153 | JGI IMG/M metagenome (GOLD analysis project Ga0257120, IMG submission 190153) | Marine microbial communities from Saanich Inlet, British Columbia, Canada - SI106_10 | ecosystem: Environmental > Aquatic > Marine > Inlet | place: Canada: British Columbia | collected... | reverse complement strand
AAAAAGGAATGTCATCATTGTATATCATGCATTTTTCTGGTCATAAATCGGAACGAGAGTTTTTAAAGTACATAAGAGATCGGGGGGAAGACAGAACAAAACACATTGTCGATCAAGGGTATTTTAATGTGTAGGTATAAGTTATTACTTCTTTGAAAAAAACTTTAAACAAAAGATTCTTTAGCTGTACTTCTTGATTTTTAAAAATTTAATATATATTTGTTAAGCATCAGGAACGTATTTATACGTACCAACCGACTCGCTTGTAGCACGGTGGTTTAGAATGCGGGAACTCTCCAAAATAACGAGCATACCACATTTTTACTTGTTGCAATTTATGTATAACTTAAATTGTAAAACAATGAAAACAAACAAAACAAATCCAAAAAAGTTTCAAAAAACAAAAGAACTTCAAGTTAAGTTTTTCAAAGAAGAATCATTATTTGATCATATCAATTATGATAGCCTTTTGTTATTTCGTGAAATGATGGCGGATCGTTTTCGTGATTATGAATCTGAAGAGGAGTAAATTTATAATCATTAAACAAAGTAATATGAACAAAGAACAGAAAATAGAATTATTAGAATCTGAAATCAGTCGTTTAAAAAAACTTTACATGAAAGAAGTTTATGCTAGATTATGGTTACAGCGACAAATTTGGGAACAAGACGAGTGATTATCTTTTTTTAATGAATTAAATATGATTTTTACTATTATTTACAGTTTAAATTACTGTAAATCAGTTATTTATTTTATTTGTAAAAATAATTTAAAAAATAAATAATTCTCTATGGATTAAATCATCCAATTGCTTAAATTGCACTAGATTTCAAAGAATTTTAGAGAATAATGAATATAAGTGGTGATATACTGAGGTTTTCCGGACATGATACTTTTCATTGTAAAGAGCAGTGGATATTAAAAGGAGTTCAATTAATTGAAAAACAAGGGTCTACGGATTTTTTTAAAGAGAATGATGCAATTCCAATGTTGGGAGTTGGTAAGAATATGGTAAGATCAATTAATCATTGGTTAAAAGCATTCGGCCTTGTTGATAAAGAAAATGAAATAAGTGAGTTTGCTAATTTATTATTTCTTGTCAATAAGTTTGATTTATATCTTGAAAATGAAGGTTCGTTGTGGTTGTTGCAATATTATATATGTAGCACTAACTACTCCTCAATATTTAAATTAATTTTTTCTAGCTACTTTTCTGATAAAGCTACTCTCGAGTTTTCAGAATACCAAATTACTAATTTTATTAACAGGCTAATATTAGATAAAGGTCAAAAGGGTGTAGCAGAAAAAACATTAAATAGTGATTTTAAAGTTTTTACACGGACTTATGTACTCCCTTTTAAAAATGAAAAGACTGTAGAGGATGACTTTAGTGTTCCTTTGATAGGTTTAAATCTTGTTTCTGACACAGGAAGGAGAAATAGTGCTAATCAACCAGTATATAGACTTAATAGAGGTATTCAGGAAAGTATCTCTGCGGAAATATTTGGATATTGTTTAATTGAAGAATTTAGTTCAGAAAACTCTGTGAGTTATGAGAAAATAAAGCAAACTCTTGGATCTTATTTATGTCTTTCTAACGAGGGATTAGAATTATTAATTGATGAATTATGTCAAACTAATAAAGGTTTTGTATTTAAAAATGATGCAGGTATTAAACAAGTTCAATTTAAAAACTTAACACCTGAATTTAAAATTAATATGTTGAAAGCACACTATGAATTATAGTAATAATATTTCTACCAATATAATCAGAGACGATTCAAAACAAATTGATTATGTGGTCACTCCGAACACTAAAGAGATTTTTGATAGGATTTTTGTAAATAATTTTGGAGCTAATAAGTCTTTTAGTCTTATTGGAAATTATGGTACAGGAAAGTCAACATTTTTATGGGCTCTAGAAAAGAATCTGAATAAAGAAAAATTATTTTTTAATGGTTTAGATTCTGGACAAGAAGAAGTTATAGGTTATGATTTTATTAAGATAGTAGGGGAGAATAGTTCATTATTAGATTCTTTATCTAAAGAATTAAAACTTACTGAGGGTTTTGATAGCTCAAAATTAATAGATGCTTTAGAGAAAAGACGAATCAAATCGTCAAAAAAAAATAAAGGTCTTGTTTTGATTGCTGATGAATTTGGTAAATATTTAGAACACGCTTCAAATCAGAAATCAACTGATGAATTGTATTTAATCCAACAAATATCAGAGTGGGCTAATGATGATTCTAATAAAACATATTTCATAATTACTCTTCATCAAAATTTTGCTAGTTATGGTAAAAACTTGTCAAATCAAGACAAGCTTGAATGGGAAAAGATAAAAGGTAGATTTGTAGATTTGACTTTTAACGAACCTGTTGAGCAGTTGATTTATTTTGCAAGTAAAAAATTGCAAGAGTTTATAATACCAGAGTCACTTGAGAGTACTTTTAAAGATTTAATATCACTTATTCAATCATCAAAATTAGTTAGCCACAATAAAATTATTAATCAAGATTTAAGTAATGCACTATTTCCTCTTGATTGGCTTTCCTCTAATGTTCTTGTGAATTCGCTCCAAAGATATGGTCAAAATGAAAGATCATTATTCTCTTTTTTAAGTGATGACACAGATTTCTCTATTAAGAAACTCAATAATTATTTTTATTCTGTCACTAATGTTTATGATTACTTAGTTAATTCATTGACAACTGAAATAAATAGCGGAGACAACCCACATAGAGCTCAATGGTTAACAACATTTAGAGCTTTAGAGAGAGCGGAGCTAATATTTGACGATAATTATCCAATGGCTTCAGAAGTGATTAAAACTATTGGTCTAGTGAATATATTTTCAAAATCTGGAGGTTGTTTTAACGAGGAGTTTTTAGTAAAATATTTTAATCTAACTCGAAGTTTTGATATAAGTTCAATTATAAGTAAACTTGAAATTTCTGGAATTATTAGATTTTATAAACATAGTAATAAAATTAATTTCTTGGAAGGAACAGATCTAGATCTTGAGCAAGAATTAATTCGAGTTAATAAAGAAATAAATCAAGATTTTTCTATTGCTAATGAAATCCAAAACTTAGTAGATTTACCTGTTATGCTAGTGAAAAGATATTCATATGAAACAGGTACGAGACGTTTTTTTGAATATAGAATTTTTGAGGACTTTAATAGTATATCAACTGCTGAAGGTGTCTTAGACGGATATATTAATCTAGTTTTTGATGAGATTAAAACTTCTGAGATCATAATGAAATCTAAGGATAATCCTTCAAATATTTTTGTGCAATACAAAAATTCTTCTCAAATCAGAAAAGAGGTGTTGATGATTCTTAAATATGACAAATTAATGCATGACCATCAACAAGATGTAAATGCAATTAAACTTTTGAGTGAAGAACGACAATTTCATTTACAACAATTAGAAAATTTAGTAATCAATAAATTATTTAACAACACTAAAAACATATGGATTAATGACGGAAAAAAACAATTAATTCATAATAAAAACAAGTTATATGAATGGTTAACAATTATCTGTTACAGAATATATAAGTTTACTCCAAGGTTTAATAATGAGTTGATTAATAAACAATTTATTAGTACACCAATAAGTACAGCGAGAAAACACTTAATTCGAGCTTTATTGTCAAATGAACATAAAGAAGATCTAGGATTTGATAAAAAGAAATTCCCACCGCAAAAGGCAATATATATTAGTCTTTTAAAGCAAACTGGTATACATCAAAAAAATAGTAAACTTGGTTATTTTGAATTAAATAGACCTGCTATTGATTCTAATTTAATTCAATTATGGGACGAATCTGAGAGTTTCTTAAAATCTTCATTATCAAATAAGAGAAATTTATCAGAACTTTATGACTTACTAAGTTCTCCCCCATATAAGCTAAAAAAAGGGTTTGTTGACTTTTGGATTCCTGTTTTTTTAATTGCTAAAAAAGAAGATTTTGCTTTATTCCATACTTATGGTGGGTTTGTACCCTTTATCACAGAAGATACTATTGATCTAATTCACAAAAAACCACATGATTTTTTAATAAAAAGTTATGATGTAACAGGTCTAAAAGTTAATCTACTTGAGAGTTATAAAGAACTTGTTCAGATTGGAGATGCTGGAATTAATGGCACTCAATCCACATTTCTATCTATTTTTGGTAATTTTCTTAAATTTCAAAGAGGGTTAAAAAAATATTCACTGAAGACTAATAAGTTGTCTAATCAGGCAATTAAATTAAGAGAAGCTATTTCGGCCTCTAAAGACCCTGAAGACGCTTTGTTTAATTTATTCCCATCAGCTTTAGGATTTCATTCTCTAGCAATTAAAGAGGACCTTGAAGTTCTAGGAACCTTTACAAATCATATTCAAGTAGCCATAAGAGAAATTAGAAATTCCTACGATGAATTATTAAATAGAATAGAACAGCAGATTATTTCTTCATTTTATTGTTCTAGTAATGAATTTAGTATATACAAAACAGAAATAATTTCTAAAACTCTAGATATAGATTCATCTATTCTGGGAAAAGCTCAAAATGTATTTTATAAGAGATTAGTTTCTCCTTTGGATGATAGAACTAGTTGGATAAAGTCGGTAGCTGATGTCGCTATAGGGAGTAAAAGTATAGATGAGTTGCTAGATGAGGAGGAACCCTTATTAATGAGTAATATTAAAGATTTATCTTTAGGGCTAATTAAAGCTTCTAAAATTCATAACTTTAATTCTACATCAAATAATGAAACATTGATTTCTTTTGGATTCTTTCGTGAAAATGGAGAGTTTATTGATGATACTGCTATTGTAAAATCAAAAGTATCTAAAGAATTATCAACGTTAAAAAAAGAACTCACTGATACTTTAAGTAGTTTAGAAAAGAAACAGAGAAAAGAACTACTTGTTGAGTTACTCTCAAAAGAAATGAATATTTAAAATGAAAAAAGTAAAACATTTATTGGGTATTTCTGGTGGAAAAGATAGTGCGGCACTATCAATTTATATGAGTCAAACTTACCCTACACTAGACATTGAATATTATACGTGTGATACTGGAAAAGAACTCAAAGAGACGTATGATTTGATTGGTCGTTTGAACTCTGTTCTTGGTAAAGACATAGAATTATACAAATCAATGGATGAAGATAATTCTCCAATGAAAAATCCATTCGATCATTTTTTGGCCATGTATGGGGGGTATTTACCCTCAGCAACATCAAGGTGGTGCACTAATAAAATGAAACTACAACCCTTCGAAAAATATGTTGGTGATCAACCAACAATATCATATGTTGGAATTCGTGGTGATGAAAATAGAGAAGGATATATCTCCAAAAGAGAAAACATTCAAACAATTTTTCCTTTTAGAAAAAATATTTGGAGTGAAGATGTCATAAAAAAACTATTATCGAACTCAAATATCACAATGGTTCAGAAATATTATGAGGAATATTCTGTAAATAACACTTTGAAAAATGCTCTACAATATGTTGAACAGCCTATTTCTCCAAAATTCACACAAACACAAAAATTAAATGCTTTAATGGATGTAGATTTAAAGTTATTTAATAAAGTTGTTTTTGAGTTTTTGAAAACGACTGATTATCCAGTTGGAATGTTAGATGAGTTCCCATTGATTAATAATATTGAAGTTATTGGATTAAATGAGGTTTTTCAGATTCTTGAAGAGTCAGGTGTGGGAGTTCCAGCGTATTATAAGCCAATTGAATATCAAGTTGAGATTAATGGAGAATTAAAAATTGGAACCTACTCAAGAAGTAGATCTGGGTGTTTTTTCTGTTTTTATCAGCAAAAAATTGAGTGGGTCTGGTTATTAGAACAACACCCGCAGTTGTATGAAAAAGCAATAACTTACGAAAAAGAGGGATATACATGGATGGAAGAGTCATTGACAGATTTGAATAAACCTGAACGAGTTGCATCAATTAAAAAAGAGCATTTCCTCAGAATGCAAAGGAAAAAAAATAATTTAAGAACTGGTCAATCATGGCAAGACGATATACTTGAAGCAGAGGGTGAGGGTTGTGCTAGTTGTTTTATATAAACCTCATTCAATTTTTTTGTAAAAAAAAATAGGTTAACTAATTCATAGTTAACCTTTTTTTATTTTTGTTAAATTTTCTGTTTTGATTTAAGAATTAAATCAAGCATACTTGTGCTTATAGTTATATCAAGATTTTCTTCTTCTATGTTTTTTTCTAGAAGTAATAATCCACCATTGGTGTAGTTTTGCATTGTTACATGTAATCGTTTTTTTATGGCTTCAACAGTTTTTTTCCCTTTGTCAAGCTCAATTAAATCATCCTCAATCCCTTCTGTTTTAGCTATTACAGCCATAAACATGTATTCTTGTAGGTTTGTGAAATCTTTTCTAAGAGCACTTTTTGTGCTTCCCCAGTATTGTATGGCATGGCTAAAATCTTTCAGTTCTGCAGTTTCTGGAAGTTCAATGTACTCCTCATTATACAAGCCTAAAAAGAAAGCATACATATATAATTCGTAATTGTTACTAAAAATTCTTCCTTTATCCTCTCTATCGCTCTCAGCACCTCCACCTTTTCTTGTAAGGTTATTAAATAGATGTTGTAGGTTTTTGTCAAATTTTGGTGTGGATTTTTTCCACTCGTTAAATAGTTTGTCCATAATTTATAGTTCTATTACGATAGAGTTAATCGTTTCTATTTGTGTCTCATTTGAATCGTCATCTAATTTTACCCAAAAAGACTTGTCTTTTACGATATCATTTAGGTAGTAGTCTTTGTCGATACTTATTTTATTGTTTTCGTTTTCTTCAATAAAATCTTTTACTAGTATAATACATTGCTCCGTATTCTCTTTAAAAGAATTGAAAAAGGAAGGATATTTATTGCGATCAAATGTAGATAGTGGGGCATCTAATATTAATGGATAACTTTCATCCGCTTGGTTTTTTACCATTTGTGATATAGATAGCAATAAAGACGTGTGAGCGAGTACTTCTTGTGCTCCGTTCAAGGCAAAAGGATTGTTGAAATTGTCTAGAACTTTAAATTCAACCTGATTTTGATTTCCGTATTTAGTTTTGTACAGTTTAATTGTTCCTGTGTAAGCGCCTTCATTTGCAGCTGAAAAAATAATATTTGCCTGCTTTTCAAGATTGTTAACTAGATTGTTAAACTCAGTCTCAGTTGTTTCTGTAGTTATAATGAGTATATCTTTAAGAAGGTTGTAAGTTTCTCTCAAATACCCAGCTACATTTTCTCTGTCGATATTGTTTTTTTCATTTTCAAAGGTGTTCAATTCTTCTTTTTTTGATTTCAAAATATTGATTATTCTATCAAGTTTTAATTGATCATCCTTCATATTAGAATTAAGTCCTCTAAAATCTTTTAAAATATTTGCGGCGCTTCCAACATCTATTTTAGAGCCTCCAATAACTTTCCCTCTTTCTGATTCTTCTTTGTTTATTTGTTCTATCTTTTTATTAATATCTTTTTTTATCTTTTCAACAAACTCAAAATTATCAGAAATATGACCTTCCATTTCTAGAATTTCAGCGATATTCTCGTCATGATTGTCAGATGTTTTAGTTAGTGAATTGATGTAGGTGTTTTTAAAAAGACTTTTCTTTTCGATTATTTCACTTTCTACAGCTTCAATATACTCTTGAAGTCTATTATTCATAAATCCATAGGCCTCTGAATCTTTTTTTGCTTCTCTATTACACACTTTACAAAGTTCAGCCTCTAGCATTTCTTCCATGTGGGATCTAGTAGGTGCCCCAATCGGCAAGGGTATTATTCCGTTTTTTAGGTTTTCTACAGCTTTCTTTTCACCTATTTTTTGTTGGTATTCATTTTCAAGTTTTCTTTTAGTTTTAGAAACCCTAATTGTCTTATGCTTAAACTCTTCAAATATAGTCTGGTAATTAACTAATAACCTGTTTTTGTCAAATAGATCTTGAGTATACTTTTCACTTTCATACACAATTCCTTTTAGTCTAGAAACTTCATCTTCTTTTTTTTGAATTCTCAGAGTTAATGTTTGGTAGGCTTCTGCGTTATCAATGATGTTTTCGTATTCACCAATAGTTTTGTTTGTTTTGTTTATGTTCTCTTCATATTGTTTTTTTTCATTTGTTTGTTCTTGAATTTCTTTTCTGTATCTCAAGATTTGTTCACTTAATTGAGCGTACTTTCTTTCTTCTTTTGCATTTTTTTTACCTGCTTCTGTAACAGCTCTCTCAGCTCTCCCAGTTAAATATTCCGATTTTGGAATGTATTTCTTAAAATGAGCTGTATCCGAAAACATTTCTATTAGTGTAGATAGGGCATCTTTGTTTTCAAAAACTTTCAAGTCAGTTTCACCTTTAAACATACTATACCTTCTAATTCTCTCATCAAATATTTCATCTCTAAGTATTTTTGGTGAATCTACTTGATATCTCTCACCAGATTCCTCCTCTCTAATTCCTATTAATACGGATTTAGTTGTGTTTATACGTCCGTTTTCTTTATTCGCTATGAAATACTTCTCAATAGTTTTAATTTCATTGTCTTGAGATACTGTCAATCTAACGGATACTTTTACTTTAGAGCCTTGTTCAATATCTTCATGTACTGCTTTTTGACTGATCAATCCCTCTAAACTAGAGTCAGATTCAGTGTTTTTAAATAACCATTCTATAGATTCAAAAAATTTAGTTTTACCATGCCCATTTGCTCCATGAATTACATTGATACCTTTTACAAAATCAAATATCTTTTGTCCATAATAGTTCTGGTAATTCGTAATTACTATTTGTTTAATTCTCATACCTATATGTTTTGATTTAAATAAATACTGATTTTGTTATATAATGAAACATCATTAATACCCTGATTTTCCTCTAATTCGTTAACTAGTGTTGCTATAGTTCTAATTATTGGTATAGTTGAAGCTAATCCACTAGTGATGTTTTTAGGTATATCCTTGTCTCCTAACTTATATTTCTCTTTTATTATTCGATGACTTATAAACTTTTTAAAAATTTGATTCTTCTGCATGTTTCAAGATTTATTTTCTAGTTATCTGTATTGTTAATATCGTAAAGACTTATGTTGTAATGTTTGCATATTTCTGATAGTTCTTCATAAATGTCTGCTTTGTTTATTGCTAAAGAAAAAAAGTTTTCAACTCTCTTCAATTCATTTAAAACAAATGATCTTTCAGTATTGTATGTTTCATCACTTTTGTCAAGATCAAATTTAGGTATCACTACTAAATCGTGTATATATGCAAATTGTTTTCCTTCAGCTTTTCGTAAGACTCGACCTCTTCTTTGAATAAACTGTCTGGGATTTCCGGTACTTGCACAGAAAATAGCTAATTCAGATCTAGGTACATCAACTCCTTCATCAAGACATTTCATTGAAGTCAACACATGTAAATTTCCATCAGAGAATTGTTGTATTGTGTTTTTTCTGTTTTTAGTATTAGAAGTGAATTTTTTAGCCATAATAGAAAAGTCAATATCAGTAATAGCTTTAGTGTATTGATCTATTAATTTTATATCCTCTTCGGTTTCTATGTAGTTGTCTTGTATATTTATATCATTGTTTTCAAGCACACCTTCAGGTGTATAAATTAATGTATATTTAAGGTTACCTCTTTTTTGAAACTCTTTTTTTATTATTTTTTCAAACAGTGGAAGTTTGTTTTCAGCTTTATGGATTATCCTTTTTCTTTTGAGCAATAAGATTTCTACTTCTTTACATTTTTTAAAAGATTTTGTTTTAGGATCGATATATTGTGCAAGTTTTTTTGAGATAGCTCTGTATTTCTCAAATTCTTGTTCAGTTAAAGAAACCAAATGCGGGTAATAAAAATATCGACAAAGATGTCTCTTATCAATAGCTTCTTTCATTCCAAAGTTATAAACGTAGGGAGCTTTATCATTAAAGAAAGAATCTATGGACGTGTTCCCAATTTCATCATAAACTCTATTTGGTGTTGCAGATAGTCCTATTCTTTTTTGTAAATGAATCTTAGGTAGTAGTTTTGAGATATTTGGCGCACCTATGTTATGTACTTCATCGGCTATAAAAAGAGTATCTTTAGGTAACTCTCTAAAAAAAGCTTGAAACTTATCTTTAACAAACGATGCGTATGTGGCAATGACAATAAATGAAGGATTGTTTAATCTTGATACGGTATTAAAAAAGGAAAGTTTTTCTTTCCATTTTTCTTTACTGCTTACTGTAATAATATTGGAATAATTAAAACTCTTACATTCTTGTTTCCATTGATCTACAAGCTCAAGAGTAGGTACTAGTATAATTGCTTTGTAGAAAGAATCATTATGGTATTCTTTTAATAAGCAATTTAGAGATGTTAAAGTTTTACCTGTTCCAGTAGCCATAGCAAATAAACCTTTTTTATTGTTGTTTATCCATTCGTTATAAGCTTTTGACTGATATTCTCTAGGTCCTTGAGAGTAAGGGAATTTAGGTAATTGTGATTGTTCTTTTAAATAGTCAATTTTTGAAAGAGCATTTTCAAAAGTCTTTTTTAGATTTTCATTTGAGAAAAATTTTTCTTTTTTCTCCAATAGTTCTTTTTCTTTAACAAGTAATTGGTCTATGTCTTTATCTCCAAACTCACTTCTTATTGCAGTTTTTACTTCAGATATATCTAGATAATTTACAAAATCTGCTTCCCCTTTAAATAATTGATTAAATTCTCTTTCTTGTTGCTCTATTTTTGATTTAGATAATTTACCATCCCAGTCAAGATTACAATCAAGGCTTTCAAGATTCTCCATTAATCCAAATGCGGTGAAATTACATGATGCATTGAAGGAAACTTTGTTTTTCCCGTCGTTAAAGACACCTTTTTTGTAATGTGATATACCTTTTCCTTTAGGTTCTATAATTTTTATTTCAATTCTGTCGGTTGAAATTAGCCATGAGAGACATTCAAAAAAATGTTTCCCATATTCATTTAGTATATTTTTAAGTTCTTGTATATCTTCTATTGTAAAGTTAATTAAGGAAGAGGGTTTGGTTTTTCCTTTTTCAATAGCTTCCTTGTCTTGTTGTGATAATATGTTGTTTATTATCATTCTCATTTTTCCTCCAGAGTGGATAAAACTAGCAAAACCCAGAGACAATATATTAATTGCAGTTGAACTAAAATATCCTAATTGAAGATCAAAAGTATTACTATTTGAAAGGGCATCTATATAAAACTCAATAGGTTCATTTTCGTTGCCTGTTGAGTATCCTCTATTTTTTGCCCATTCAATTTTTTTTAGCATGCTTTTTTATGATATTGAAATTCTTATTACTTTATTGTTGTTTTTAATTCCGGTAGCTTTTAAAACATGGGATATCTCAATCACTTCTTCATTACATGCACTCCCAGTGGAAGCAATAAAATCCTTTGAATTGATCATTAAATATTCTTCAGATTCAAAATCATCTATGGTAAGACTGATAATATGCGGTGCTTTTTTTACATCTTTAAAATTCTCCTTACCTATCGAGTTTTGCTCATAATGAGCAACAACTTCTTCTTTTCGGTTAGTAAGTTTTTCTATATTTTCGGTAAATTCATCACTTGCTAATTCACATGCTTTTCCTAAACCGACTATAAGTGGAGTGTTGTAAGTTCCAGAGCGTAATCCATATTCTTGTCCACCTCCATGCAATAAAGGAGTCAATTCAATATCTTTTCTTTTGTATAAAACACCTACACCTTTGGGTCCATTTAATTTATGTCCTGAAAAACAAAGCATATCTATGTGGTCTTCTTCTACATCTACATCTACTTTCCCAACTGCTTGCGTAGCATCGCAGAAAAATGCAATGTTTTTGTCTCTTGCAATATACCCTATTTCTTTAATAGGTTGTATAACTCCTATTTCATTATTCACATACATAACGCAAATTAGAAGCGTGTTCTCTGAGACGCTATTGGCTAGTTCCTCTAAATTAAGTAATCCGTTTTCATCTACATCTAAGTATGTAACTTCATATCCTTTTGTCTCTAGATACTCACAGGTAGCGAGCACAGCTTTGTGTTCAGTCTTTACTGTTATAATATGATTCCCTTTTTCGGGGTTTGCTTCAACATATCCTTTAATACCAAGATTGATTGATTCTGTAGCGCCCGAGGTGAAAGTTATCTGATTACTGTCACAATTAATGATTTTTGAAACCTGTATTCTGGCATTTTCTATCGCATCTTTTGCTTTTTTTCCATAGGAATGATTACTAGAGGCATTCCCAAAATATTCTGTGAAATATGGCAACATTTCTGCAACAACACGATCGTCTACTTTTGTGGTTGATGCATTGTCAAAATAATTTAAATTATTATTTGTCAACTGAAAATTTTTTAACTAAAGTATTAACTTTAATTTATTAAATAAAATTTATGGCAATTTTAATTTTAATATGACCATGAATACCCGAAAGAATTAAATTAATTTGGAAAAAAGTTAAATTTATAAAAAAAAAATCAAAAAATTTTTCTTTGG
>Ga0257120_1002048_pt1 | contig 12558 bp, 10 predicted proteins | sample SI106_10metaG_FD_190153 | JGI IMG/M metagenome (GOLD analysis project Ga0257120, IMG submission 190153) | Marine microbial communities from Saanich Inlet, British Columbia, Canada - SI106_10 | ecosystem: Environmental > Aquatic > Marine > Inlet | place: Canada: British Columbia | collected... | reverse complement strand
CGCTGCGTTAACGAGAAGAATTGTTCAAGCCAGAGCTGGAAAACCGATTCAAACCATAAATGACCTGCTGAGTATCGTCAAGAAGTTGGTTCCAGAAAGGAAATTGAAATCAGAGTTGGCGAAGATTTTTCAAGCGATTCGAATAGAGGTTAATGATGAGATGGGGGCCTTGAAGGATTTTATAGAAGCTACGGCTGATATTTTGAATGAAGATGCTCGGTTTGTCGCAATAAGCTACCACTCCCTAGAAGATCGCCCGGTAAAACACTTTTTACGAAGTGGAAATTTTAGAGATGAGCAGGATAAAGATCTCTATGGAAATGTGAGCCGGCCACTTGACCCTTTTGGCAAGGTCATAGTGCCTTCATCTGAAGAGATTGAAAGAAACCCAAGAGCGCGAAGCGCCAAAATGAGAATAGGAATTAAACGCAGTAATGGCTGAAGAAACAAATAAAAAGAAACGACAAAACCCTATAGCAGCGGTACTAACAGGAAGCTTGCTAGCGCAGGATTCTGTGGTTAAGCATTTGCCATATATGTTGTTTCTGGCCTTTTTAGGTCTTGTTTATATAGCCAATGGTTACATGGCTGAATCTTCGGTTCGAGAAATAAATGGATCTCAGCAAGAAATTAAAGAGCTACGCAGTGAGCAGATTAGCATGAAAAGCGAGCTCAACAACACTATCATAGAATCCGAGCTCATAAGGATTATTGCACAACGAGACTTAGGTCTAAAAGAGTCTTTTGATCCTCCCAAGAAAATTATTCTCGATAACTCTGAAATAGGCGAAATAAACTAATGAGTACAAGGCCAAATAAGGAGTTGTTGAACCGATCATACCTGGTTTACTTTTCCTTGACCCTTTTAGGATTGGCGATTATCGGAAAGGCGCTCTTTATACAGGTTGCAGAAGGTGTTGAGCTACGAGAAAAAGCAGAAAGTTTAACCACGGTGTTCAGGGATATCGAAGCAGTACGCGGAAATATCTATGCGGATGATGGCAGCATGCTTGCTACTTCAATTCCGATCTATGAAGTCCGAATGGATATGAATGCGGATGGCTTGACAGATGAGGTTTTTGATCAACATCTAGATTCTTTATGCATCGCTCTTTCTGATTTGTTTCAGGATAAAACTGCCATAGATTGGAAACGGGAATTGCTCGAACAACGCAATCGCGGAAATAGGTATCATTTGATTAAGCGCAAGGTCAATTTTCATCAAATGAAAGCCATGCGAGATTTTCCAATTTTTGATTTAGGTCGTTACAAAGGCGGCTTTATTGTTTTACAACAAAACAGAAGAGAGAAGCCATTCAGACTGTTGGCAGCTCGAACAATTGGATACTCGCGTGAAGGTGTCACGCCAGTAGGGCTAGAGGGAGCTTATCAGAAAGAGCTTGCCGGAGTCAGTGGTAAGCGATTAATGCAGAAAATTTCTGGCGGTGTTTGGATGCCCATTAACGATGAAAACGAGGTTGAACCTCAGGATGGTTACGATGTGCACACCACCATCAACTTGAATATTCAGGACGTTGCTGAAAACGCCTTACTAAAGCAGCTGCAATTGCATGATGCAGATCACGGCTCTGTCATATTAATGGAGGTTGAAACGGGCGAGATAAAAGCAATCGCAAACCTTAGTAAGGATGAGGATGGTGATTATTGGGAGTATTATAACCATGCAATTGGCGAGAGTACAGAACCGGGTTCCACCTTTAAGCTGGCCTCATTAGTAACTGCGATAGAGGACGGTTATGTCTCATTAACTGATAGTGTTGAGACGGGAAATGGGAAGGCCGAATTTCATGGTGAGTTAATGCGCGATTCTAAGGAGGGTGGATATGGTAAAATCTCCATTAAAGAAGTGTTTGCAGTTTCATCCAATATTGGCGTCATGCGCATGATCGAGCGCTACTATGCTAAGCAACCTGAGAAGTTCATAAAAGGGTTGAAGCGCATGAAGTTAGGCGAATCTATCGGTATTGAGATTGCTGGTGAAGGCGAGCCTCTTATTAAAGACCCAAGTGATAATTCATGGTCCTTAATTACACCACTATGGACCAGTATTGGTTACGAAGTTCAGGAGACTCCTTTACAAATTCTGACATTCTATAACGCAATTGCCAATGATGGAAAGATGATTAAGCCGAAGTTCATTCGCAAGATCACAGATAAGAGTAGCGTTGTTCGAGAGCAGCCAGTAGAGGTGATAAGCGAACGAATTTGCTCAGAGAAAACGGCAAAACTGGGACAAGAGCTATTAGAAGCTGTGGTTCAAAATGGAACTGCCACTAATTTGAAAAATGCCAACTATGCTATAGCGGGCAAAACTGGGACAGCGCGAATAGCTAACTCGAGCCAGGGATATGGCAAGAAAATAACTTATCAGGCATCGTTCGCTGGATATTTCCCTGCGGATAATCCAAAGTATAGCTGCATTGTGGTAGTAAATGCTCCGAATAGAAGCCATTATTACGCCAGCCATGTTGCTGGACCAATTTTCGAGGAAATCGCTGATAAAGTTTATGCCACAAGCATCAATATACATGATGAGTTAGAGCGCCAGACTGATATCAACTCATTAACACACATCCCAGTTTCTAAAAATGGAGCTCAACAGGATTTGTTTACAGTTTTTGATCAACTAGATATTCCAATTGAGTCAACTCACCCAGACAATAAATGGGTGATTACACAAACGGGTCCGGATAAGGTAACAATGCAGCGGAGAGCAATAACGGAGAATCTAGTTCCAAATGTTCGTGGAATGTCTGCTCAAGATGCTGTCTTCATTCTAGAAAATGCAGGAATGACGGTTTCTATATTGGGAAGAGGAAGCATTCGAGTGCAGTCAATCGAACCAGGTCAGCGAATTATTAAAGGAGAACGAATCATGCTTGAATTATCATGAAGCTGCTGAAAGATATATTGTACAAGGCGGGGCTTGAAGAGGTCATAGGGAGCACTCATTTAGCAGTAGAAAGGATTTGTTCAGATAGCAGACTAGCTGATGCGCTTAGTGCGTTTGTTGCCGTTCGGGGAACTCAAACTGATGGTCACCTCTTCATTAATAAGGCAATAGAATTAGGTTGCAAAATCATTGTTTGTGAAGATTTTCCTGATGATCAGATAGATGGAGTTTCTTATGTCAAAGTCAAGAACACCCAAGCGGCACTTGGTGTAATTGCAGCTAATTTTTATGATAATCCATCTGAAAAATTAGAACTAGTTGGTACAACTGGGACTAATGGTAAAACCACCGTTTGCACCCTTCAGTATCAGCTGTTTAAATCCCTCGGCTACAAGGTGGGGTTGTTATCTACAGTTGTGAATAAAATCGGAAATCGAGAGGTAAAAGCGACTCACACAACACCAGATCCCATTCAGCTAAACGCCTTGCTTGCTGAAATGGTAGAAGAAGGATGTCAATACTGTTTTATGGAGGTGAGCTCCCATGCGATTCATCAACAGCGAATTAATGGGCTGGTTTTTAAGGGTGCCCTATTCACAAATATCACGCACGATCACCTCGATTACCACAAAACATTTGATGAATATATCAAGGCCAAAAAGGGCTTTTTCGATGCGTTGAATTCACAAGCATTTTCACTTATAAATGAGGATGATGCACATGCAGAGATCATGGTTCAAAACTCAAAATCGAAGGCGTATTCATTTTCCTTGAAGCGTGACTCGGATTTTAAAGCAAAAATTCTCGAGAATCACTTTCAGGGGTTGAATTTGATTATTGACGATAAGGAGATTTGGTCAAAACTGATTGGGGAGTTCAATGCCTATAACCTACTAGCCACATGCGCCACTGCTCTTTTGTTAGGTCAGGATCAGTTAGAGGTGCTGACCATGTTGAGTAATCTTAATCCTCCTGCTGGCAGATTCCAATATGTGTGCACAGAAAATGGGATAACTGGTATTGTAGATTATGCCCACACTCCTGATGCATTGAAAAATGTGTTAAACACTATCGGAGATATTAGGGGGGGTGATGAAAAGGTAATTACCGTAGTCGGCTGTGGAGGTGATAGAGACAGTGATAAGCGACCAATTATGGCTGATATCGCGACAAAGAAAAGTGATAAAGTCATATTAACAAGCGATAATCCTAGGACAGAAGATCCGAATAAAATTATCAAGGACATGGAGTCTGGAGTAGATAAAACTCAACTCAGAAAGACACTAAGCATCACCGATAGGCGTGAGGCCATAAAAGCAGCAGCTAGTATGGCGGAAAGTGGTGACATCATCCTCGTTGCAGGAAAAGGCCATGAAAATTACCAAGAGGTAAATGGCGTACGAACAGATTTCGATGACATGTTAATTCTAACTGAAATGCTGAACCTAGTTAACTGATGTTTTACTACTTATTCTCATATCTCAATTCTTTAGATTTCCCAGGCGCTGGGGTGTTCGAGTATATCACCTTTCGCGCGGCCATGGCTGTGTTTACTTCCTTGATTATAAGCATGGTGTTCGGTGGTCGAATCATCAATTATTTGCGCAAGCTCCAGGTCGGTGAAACAGTGCGGGATCTTGGTTTAGAAGGCCAGCTGGCAAAACAAGGAACACCAACCATGGGTGGTCTAATAATACTTAGTGCCATAGTAATCCCAACCTTACTTTTTGCTAAACTTCATAACACATACATCTGGCTAATGCTCATCTCAACCGCATGGTTAGGAGCAATTGGATTTACAGATGATTATATCAAAGTCTTCAAAAAGGACAAAAAGGGGCTAGCCGGTAAGTTCAAAATTGTAGGCCAAATCGGCATTGGAATAATCGCAGGCTCAATCCTTTATTTCAATAGTGAGGTGAATATAAAGCACAAAGCCTTTGATGAGTTCGGAGATCCAGTAGTTTATCAAGTGCAAGGTGAAGAAGGCTGCGTGTCTGACGAAACTCAGTGGGTTGACGCTGAGGTTACTAAGACGACCATCCCTTTCGTAAAGAATAATGAGTTTGATTATAAATGGCTATTGAGTTGGACTGGGGAAACTGCTGCAAGTTGGTCTTGGCTTATTTACATTCTTGTAGTCATTGTCATTGTCACGGCAGTAAGTAACGGTGCTAACATGACTGATGGTCTAGACGGTCTGGCGGGTGGAACTTCGGCCATCAGTGGCCTCACACTTGCCATTTTCGCCTACTTAGGCTCGAACATATTTTTTGCAGATTTCCTGAATATCATGTTCATACCAAACTCTGAGGAGTTGGTGATTTTCATGGGTGCTTTCGTGGGAGCCTGTATTGGTTTCTTATGGTATAATTCGTACCCAGCTCAGGTTTTTATGGGCGACACGGGAAGCCTAGCAATCGGTGGCATTATCGCGGTGTTCGCGCTTGCTATCAAAAAAGAATTACTCATCCCAATATTCTGTGGTGTATTCCTCGTGGAAAATTTGAGTGTAGTCATGCAAGTGGCTTATTTCAAATACACCAAAAAGAAGTTTGGAGAGGGGCGAAGGATTTTCTTAATGGCTCCATTACATCATCATTTTCAGAAAAAGGGTATTCATGAAAGCAAGATTGTATCGCGCTTTTGGATTGTCGGAATCATGCTAGCTGTGATCAGTATTATCACTCTAAAACTGCGATAAAACTTGGCTAGGATTGTAGTACTTGGAGGTGGAGAAAGTGGCGTAGGAGCAGCGTTGCTCGCAAAGAAACAAGGTGATGATGTGTTTTTGAGCGATGGAGGCGAATTGAAGAAAAAGTATAGAGATGTTCTTTCACATAATGAAATAAAGTTTGAAGAAGGAAAGCACTCGGAAGAGTTGATTTTCAATGCAAGCGAAGTTGTTAAGAGTCCTGGAATTCCAGATCACGTTCCCCTAGTAAAAGCTTTGAGCAAAAGAGGGATTCCTGTAATCAGTGAAATTGAATACGGAGCCCGATATAGCAAGGCTCGATTTGTCGCAATATCGGGTAGCAACGGAAAAACGACAACAACGCTACTAACCTATCATATCCTAAAAGCTGCCGGAGTAAAAGTTGGCGTGGCGGGAAATATCGGAAAAAGCCTAGCCGCGCAGGTGGCTGAGGGGGATCCGTTTGACTGGTATGTGTTAGAGGTGAGTAGCTTTCAGTTGGACGGGATGTTCGATTTCAAGGCCGACATCGCTATCCTGCTAAACATCATAGAGGATCATTTAGATCGATACGATTATGATGTTAAAAAGTACGCTCGGTCTAAAATGCGCATTGCACAAAATCAAGACGAAAACTGCTGGTTCATCTACTGTTTAGACGACCCAATAACTCAGAAAATTTCCGAAGAGTTTGAGCTAAAAGGTCGAAAAGCGCCCTTCACTTTAAACGAAACAGAATTAAAAAATTCAGATATCGAAATGTATTCGGCATCTGCAAATGATACTCATTTAACCATTAATCCCAATCAAAACCCTTTAATTATGACCATACAAGAACTTGCCTTACAAGGCAAACACAACCTTTATAATTCCATGGCTTCAGGCATAGCAGCAAGAATTATGGAGGTGCGTAAAGATGTAATTCGTGAATGTCTAACTGACTTTCAAAACATCGAACATAGACTTGAGCATGTGAATACCGTTTATGGTATGAACTTTATCAATGACTCTAAGGCAACAAATGTCAACTCAACATGGTATGCTCTTGAAAGCATGTCGACTCCTACCGTGTGGATAGCCGGTGGAGTAGATAAAGGCAATAACTACGAATCGATCAAAAACATGGTTGCTAAGAAAGTTAAAGCCATAATATGTCTGGGAAAAGACAATTCAAAGCTGATCGAAGCATTTGGCGATATGGTCACCATAATGGAGGTGGAAAATATGCGAGATGCTGTATATCATGCATACAAGGCTGGAGAAAAAGGAGATGCAATATTGTTAAGTCCAGCATGCGCTAGCTTCGATCTGTTTCAAGACTACGAAGACAGAGGTCGTCAGTTCAAAGAGGCAGTTAGAAATCTATAGAACATTGTATGCAGGCGAATACTCAGAACATACAAAAAGCGCTAGAGGATAAATTAGTCAAGGCACGCAAAGAGAATTTGCAGCGCATGGCCGATATCGAACATCGATTGGAGTTTGTAGGTGAAGTAAATGGTGCACACTGCATCAATGATGCTAAGTCAACCGATATAAACTCTACATGGTATTCAATGGATTGCTTGGAAGCACCAATAATTTGGATAGCAAGTTCTAGTCAGTATGAAGATGATTACGAACTGTTTGATGAGATAGATGCTCGGAAGCTGAAAGCCATGATCATAATGGGTGGTGCCAAAGATGAGTTAGAAGCGCGATTTCAAGGTAAGGTTGAATTGATTGGGAAAGTCAACACCTTGAATGAAGCGGTTTCTCATGCTATGCTAATTGCCAATGAAGGTGATTCAGTATTGTTCTCGCCAGCCTGTTCAGATTATGACAGTTTTAAGCATTACAAGGAGGCGGGTCAACAATTTAGGAAAGCGGTAAGAGAAGAGCAGTTATAAAGTGGAATCATTACTTAAATACATCAAAGGCGACCGGGCAATTTGGTTGATCATGCTCATTTTGAGTGTGCTTAGCTTGCTATTGGTTTATAGCAGTATTGTAACACTTGCTAATCGCTATCATGACGGCAATACATTGTATTACCTTTTTCGTCATGGTTTCATTTTGGTATGCGGATTAGGACTGATGTATTTGGCACACAGGGTGAAGTATACCTATTATTCTAAAATAGCCCAGCTCGCTCTATACGCCAGTGTGCCGTTGCTGCTGTTGACGATGTTTAAATTTACGGGTGGTACAAACCTTAACAACGCAGACCGGTGGTTAACCATTCCTATCATCAACCAAACCTTTCAGCCTTCTGATTTAGCCAAGCTGGCGTTGATCATGTACGTTGCACGGTTTATTGCTTTGAAGCAGGATGTAATTAAGGATTTCAAACAGGGGTTTCTACCACTACTCCTGCCCATTGCTGTTGTTTGTGGCTTAATACTGCGCGCGGATTTAAGTACCGCTTTAATGCTCTTTGTGAATTGTATAATTCTCATGTTCATTGGTAGGGTAAGTCTTAAGCATATTGGGGTGTTGTTGCTGGCCGGTGTATTGGCCGGTGGAATGGTTTATGGAGTTGGCAAGGCTCTACCAGGTTTTATGCCCAGATTAGATACATGGATAAGTCGTGTGGATGCATTTGTGTCTCCATCTGAAGCAACAATGAACCAAAGTTACCAAGTAACACAATCTAAAATAGCCATAGCTAAGGGTGGGATTGCACGCTTGGGTCCAGGCAAAAGCGTACAACGAAATTTTTTACCTCATCCTTACTCTGATTTTATTTACTCCATAGTTCTGGAGGAATATGGTCTATTGGGAGGTATTTTGATGCTGCTGTTGTATCTAGTATTGCTATTTCGGTCAATAAAGATCGCTGCAGCATGCCCGCGGGCTTTTGGATCACTTTTGGCAATTGGCATCAGCTTTAGTCTGGTCTTTCAAGCATTAATCAACATGGGCGTTGCGGTGAACTTGTTCCCTGTAACTGGTCAAACATTACCCATGGTCTCGATGGGAGGAACCTCCATTTGGTTTACTTGCTTGGCTGTCGGTATAATTCTCAGTGTCAGTGTCGGCTCCGAATCCAATGATAAACGAACCGCGAATAAACCGATGGCACATGTCTCTTAAGATCCTGATAAGCGGTGGTGGAACAGGTGGACATATTTTTCCGGCTATCGCAATCGCGAATACAATCAAAGAGATTAACCCAGAAACTGAGTTTTTATTTGTTGGAGCAAATGGCAAGCTGGAGATGGAAAAAGTACCATCTGCTGGCTACAAAATCATAGGACTTAACATCACAGGAATTCAGCGAAAACTGAGCTTGTCAAATCTTGCCTTTCCTTTTAAATTGGTTGGGAGCTTATTAAAAGCAAGGTCCATCATTAACAGTTTTAAGCCAGATGTGGTGGTTGGTGTTGGAGGATTCGCGAGTGGTCCGGTTTTACGAATGGCCACTTGGATGGGTGTTCCATCACTTATACAGGAACAGAATTCATTTGCTGGCATCACAAATCGATGGGTAGCAAGTTCCGTAAGTAAAGCATGTGTAGCCTATACCGGAATGGAAAAGTTTTTCCCAAAAGAAAGCATAGTATTCACCGGAAATCCTGTAAGAAAGGAAATGGTACAGATTGAAGGCAAGCGTCAACAGGCGCTCAAGAAATTCGGCTTTAATGATAGCAAGCCGGTATTACTGATTGTAGGAGGAAGTCTTGGTGCAATGTCAATAAATCAAGCGCTGGAACAGAATGTGGGTCAACTATTAGAGGCTGGAGTTCAAGTGCTTTGGCAAACAGGTAAGCTCTTTAAAGTTGAGAGCGCTAGAGTAAAAGAAAAGTATTTCGACCCATCGTTGAATATCATGGAATTCATTTATGAAATGGATTTAGCTTATGCAGCCGCTGACTTTGTGGTAAGTCGAGCTGGAGCAATAGCAGTGAGTGAGCTTTCCTTAATAGGTAAACCGACCATATTAGTTCCTTTTCCTTTCGCAGCGGAAGATCATCAGACAAAGAATGCAATGTCATTATTAGAGACTAACGCAGCCTTACATATAGCGGATGGCGAGGTAAAATCAGATTTGGTCAATAAGGTGCTTGAATTATACAAGAATGAAACAGTTATAAATGAGCTGTCGTCTAATATTTTGAAGCATGGAAAACCTAATGCTGCCATGGACATAGCTAACCAAGTAATTGCGTTAGCGAAATGAATCTAAACGAAGTAAAACGAGTATATTTTTTGGGAATTGGTGGTATTGGAATGAGTGCACTAGCGCGTTATTTCAAGAATCAAGGTGCTCAAGTATCTGGTTATGACAAGACTCCAAGTAATCTCACTCAGAAGTTAGAGGCTGAAGGCATATCGATCCATTTTGATGAATCGATTTCTCATGTTGACTTAGAAGCTGACCTTTACGTATATACACCAGCTATCCCAGTTGCTCATCCTGCTCTTGAAACAGTAAAGAACAATGGCGGAAATTGGTTTAAAAGATCTCAAGTATTACAATGGATTGCTGAGCAGTCCAAAACATTGGCCATTAGCGGCACCCATGGTAAAACTACCACATCCGCCTATTTATCTCATATAATGCATCAGGTTCATGGAAAAACCACCGGTTTTGTAGGTGGGATAATGAATAATTATAATTCGAATCTAATTACCGCGAGCAATTCCGAATTCACAGTCGTGGAGGCTGATGAATATGATAAATCCTTTTTACGCTTAAGTCCCGATGTTGCAGTCATAACTAGTCTTGACCCAGATCACTTAGATATCTATGGAACTTTTGATCAAATGAAGATCGACTATCAGACTTTTGCAGCATCGGCTAATCAATTGCTGGTGCACAAAAGGTTAAGTGCCGACTTCCCGGAGGCAAAAACCTATTCATGCGATGATAATGATGTAGATTATGTGGCAAATAGCATTCGAGTTCAAGACAGTCTATTCTATTTTGAAGTAAAGTACCAAAAAGAATTACTCGATAAGTTTAACACCCAGTTACCTGGAAAACATAACATTGAAAATGCTTTAGCTGCCATTTCAGTTGCTCATGTCCTTGGTCTAAATATGGACTCAGTTGCCCATGCGGTGGCCTCATTTCGCGGAGTGAATCGCAGGTTTGATCGCGTCTATGAGTCAGCTTCAGTAAGACTTGTAGATGATTATGCGCACCACCCAGTCGAGATTGATGCAGCTATTTCTGCCGCGCGCGATTTGTATCCAAACACGAAAATTACCGTTCTCTTTCAACCACACTTGTTTTCGAGAACACGTGATTTAGAGGATGACTTTGTGAAGAGTTTAGATAATGCTGATGAGGTTGTTTTACTTCCGATTTACCCTGCAAGAGAAAAGCCAATTGAAGGCGTTTCAAGCGATAATCTTTTGAAAAAGCTTTCGTTGAAAACTAAGCTACTCGTGCAAAAAACACACCTAAGCAAAGCTGTATTATCGCTATCACCAGAAACTGTATTGGTGCTGGGTGCAGGTGATATTGACCGATGTGTAAATCCACTTGCCAAAGCACTGAAGGACTGGGTTGAACATGTGGAATAAAATACTACATATAGGAAGTTGGAGCGCGGGCATCATTTTGTTGTTCGTGTTACTGGGTGCGTCAATGTCTGCATCTAATCGGGCAATGCTGGCTGATGTGAAAGTTCAAATAGACTTTGGGGAAGGAAATTTTTTCATTGATAAAGACGAAGTGGTTGAGGTCGTCAATGACTTGGGTTATTTAAAAGACTCTACACTAATGATAAATTTGGATTCACGCAGAATCGAACATGTTTTAGAGAATAATGCATTCATTCATAGTGCTGAGGTATATGAGCAATTGAATGGTGTGCTTAATGTGGATGTAAAAGTTAGACAGCCAATTCTCAGAGTTTATACTCAAACCGGTCAGAGCGTTTACCTTGACGAAGAAGGCAAGTTTATGCCCTTAAGCTCGCAATACGCAGCCCGGACTCCAATTACCAATGGATATATCTCAGTTAATCTAAAGTCACTCGTTGGAAAGGATATCAATCAAATTGCGGATAGTTTGGAGCATCCAGATTTAACGGTGATTCGAGAATTATTCTTGATTGTAACCGAGTGTCGAAAGGACCCTTTTTGGAAGGCGCAATTCAATCAATTCTATGTTAACGCAAGTCATGAAATCGAAATGATTCCAAGAGTTGGTGATCACATTGTATTGGTTGGAAATGCCAAAGACATCGAAAAGAAATTGAACAAACTGCGCCTGTTTTATAGCAAGGGATTGAATAAAACAGGATGGAATGAGTATAGAACTATTAACCTGAAGTATGCAAATCAAGTGGTTTGTAGCAAAAGCTAATCTATGGAGTCAAACGAACAAATCATCGTTGGTTTAGACATCGGGACAACTAAAATTGCCTGCCTTGTCGGAAAGAAGAATGAATATGGCAAGCTGGAATTGCTTGGAATGGGCAAAGCCGAATCGGTCGGAGTAAGACGCGGAGTTGTGTCGCATATCACCCCAGCAGTTCAGGCCATTCGGATGGCTGTGGAGCAAGCGAAGCTTAATTCGGGTGCTGAGATTGACGTGGTCAATGTTGGTATTGCTGGTCAGCATATCAAAAGCCTGCAGCACAGAGGAGTAATCACATTAGACAATTTAGAAGATGAGATTTCGCAAAAGGATGTAGATGCATTAATTCAAGACATGCATAAATTGGTTCTACCACCGGGTGAGTCAATAATTCATGTGCTTCCGCAAGACTTCATAGTAGATAATGAAAGCGGCATTAAGGATCCAATTGGTATGAGCGGCATACGTTTGGAGGCCAATTTTCACATAATCACTGGCCTGGTGACCGCTGTGCAGAATATTTATAAGTGCGTGCGAAAAGCGGATCTAGAGGTGGCTGACTTGACTTTAGAGCCGTTGGCATCATCCGATTCGGTTTTGAGCGCAGAAGAAAAAGAAGCTGGGGTTGCTTTGATTGATATAGGCGGTGGAACA
>Ga0257120_1002046_pt1 | contig 12566 bp, 13 predicted proteins | sample SI106_10metaG_FD_190153 | JGI IMG/M metagenome (GOLD analysis project Ga0257120, IMG submission 190153) | Marine microbial communities from Saanich Inlet, British Columbia, Canada - SI106_10 | ecosystem: Environmental > Aquatic > Marine > Inlet | place: Canada: British Columbia | collected... | reverse complement strand
TCAGGATGTTTTGGTGTGCGCTGTGGCCTTAGGCGCAACTGGTGATGCTCATATGGAGCTTGGAGATACGGAAAAGGCGATTGACTACTATGAAAGCTCCGTTTCGCACAGTGACAATGAATTGACCGCGCCCATTTACTTAATGAAGGCAGGAAGAGCAAATGAAGCATTAGGAAATTATGCGAAGGCTTTAGATGCATACAATAAAATCAAGAATGATTTTGCAGGATCTACTGAAGCTTCCTCAATCGACAAGTATATTTCCAGAGCGGAAGGCCTAGCTGGCTAGCATATGTCTACGGCTAACAAAAATTTAAGCATTGTTGGTGCAGTTCCAAATGCTAAAGAAGCTTGGAGCATTGCCATCGTGAAAGCCGAATGGAACGAAGAAATCACCAACGGACTTTTTGAAGGAGTAAAAGCCCTACTTGAGGAAAGCGACATTCCAGCAGCCAATGTTCATGTATTTGAAGTGCCCGGTAGTTTTGAGTTACCACTTGGAGCTCAATGGGCTATCGAAGAGCGAGAGGTAGATGCTGTAATTTGTTTGGGGTCCGTCATTCGCGGAGAAACGGCCCATTTCGACTACGTATGCCAAGCTGTAAGCATGGGTATCAAAGATGTTTCACTAGCGTATAATCTGCCGGTAATTTTCGGGGTACTTACAGATGATAATATTGAGCAAAGCCGAGCTCGCAGCGGAGGTAAATACGGCAATAAAGGAACTGAAGCAGCTGCCACAGCATTAAAGATGCTCGAACTTAGAGACAAGCTCTAGTTCATTCATAAATGCCTTCTCACTGGAATTCCCGACTCAGTAGTTCGAAACCTTCAAGCGGATAATTTCCCAGATCTAAACTTTAAGTAGGATTTTACTTTTCGAAAATTTCAGAAATATTCGGTTTAAAATATTGATCGCTTTTCATCACCTTTCCATCTTCTCGATAAATCGGATTGCCATCGGAATCGAGCTTACTCATGTTACTGCGCTGAATTTCTTGAAACACCTCGACAATTTTATCTTGCATCCCATGTGTCAAAATTGTGCCGCACAGAATATAGAGCATATCGCCTAAAGCATCGGCCACTTCAACTAAGTCCCCATTCTGAGCTGCTTCCAAATACTCTTTATTCTCCTCACGCATGAGTTTATACCGAAGTAAAAGCGCTTTATTATCCACTCTTCCGACCGGCATACTTTCATTGTTGATTTTGAATGCATCGTGAAATTCTCTCACACAATCGATTACTTCAGAAAGATTCATTTCCTTGCTCATTTTATCTGGCTTAAAATTGTTAAAAATTGTCTTAAACAAACAACAACGAAAGTACCATAAACTCAACTATCACAAGGGATACAGCCACTTTTACTTCTTAACATTGTTTAACAGCGATGCTCTATGCTTGGCAAGCTGAATTCAGATTTTTGTATTTGTTGAAAAAGACATAATTGTTGAAAACTCAAACACATGGATGCCGCGATAGATATTAGAGAATTGAACGAGAAGATTGAGAAAGAGAGTGCGTTTATCGAGTTATTGAATCGAGAAATGGACAAGGTTATCATTGGTCAGCGATATATGATAGATCGAATGATGATTGCACTCTTATCCAATGGCCATCTGCTCCTAGAAGGCGTTCCAGGATTAGCAAAAACATTGGCCATTAAAAGTTTAGCAAATTGCATAGACGGTGATTTTAGCAGGATTCAGTTCACACCTGACCTACTCCCCGCTGATGTGGTTGGAACTCAGATTTATCAGAGTAAAAACGATACATTCTCCATACGTAAAGGTCCCGTGTTCGCCAACTTTGTGCTGGCAGATGAGATCAATAGAGCCCCTGCCAAAGTGCAAAGTGCCTTGCTCGAAGCGATGCAAGAAAAGCAGGTCACCATAGGTGATACCACATTTAACCTTCCAAAACCATTCATGGTTCTTGCCACACAAAACCCAGTAGAACAAGAGGGCACATATCCCCTACCTGAGGCGCAAGTTGACCGTTTCATGCTGAAAGTTGTTTTGGACTACCCAAAAAAGGAAGAAGAAAAGCTCATTATCAGAAACAATATTGCGGCTGCCAAATACCCTGAAACAACCAAAGTACTGAAGCCAGAAGACATTCTGAAAGCGCGCGAAGTAGTTCGTCAGGTATACATGGATGAAAAGATTGAGCAATACATCATCGACATTGTGTTCGCTACTCGAAATCCAGAAGAATATGGCTTGAAAAAATTCAATGATCTGATTTCATTTGGTGGCTCGCCTAGGGCAAGCATAAATCTAGCATTGGCTGCAAAAGCTTATGCATTCATTAAGCGCAGAGGTTACGTAATACCCGAAGATGTGAGGGCTATTTGTAAAGACATATTGCGACATCGAATAGGTGTAACGTATGAAGCTGAGGCTGAAAACATTACCTCAGAGCAAATCATTGATGAAATCTTAAACCACGTAGAGGTACCATAGACATTGTTTCTTGAATTATAAGAACCGAAGATGTGAGAACTTGAAAACGTGAAATGGAAACGTCAGAATTATTAAAACGAGTACGAAAAATTGAGATTAAAACCCGAGGGCTGAGCAATCAGATCTTTTCGGGTGAATATCACTCTGCCTTTAAAGGACTTGGCATGACCTTCAGTGAAGTGCGTGAGTATATGCCTGGTGATCCAATTCGATCAATCGATTGGAATGTTACTGCCCGACTGAACGAACCTTACGTCAAGGTATTTGAGGAGGAGAGAGAAATCACACTCATGCTCATTATCGATGTAAGTGGTTCCGAAAACTTTGGTTCAAAGTCTCAATTAAAAAGAGATCTGATTACAGAAGTCTCAGCTGTGTTAGCCTTTTCAGCCGCACAGAATAACGATAAAGTGGGAGTAATTCTATTCACAGATAAGGTGGAGAAATTCATTCCACCCAAAAAAGGAAAGACTCATATTCTAAGAATTATTCGAGAATTAATCGACTTCGCTCCTGAAGGAAAAGGAACAGATATAAACGAGGCGCTGCGCTTTTTTAGCAATGTGACGAAAAAAAGAAGCATTGCGTTTCTTATATCCGATATGTTGGATAATGACTTCAAAAAGTCACTTCAGATTGCGAATAAAAGACACGACATGGTAACGCTGATTCCAAGAGATCGTGCCGAAGATAAATTGCCTGATTTAGGGTTAATACCCATGCAAGACTCAGAGTCAGGTCAAACCTTGTGGGTTGATTCATCCAACAGAAGAGTGAGAGATGAATACGCGAAGGCTCGTAAAGTTCACCAGCTGAAAACGGAAGATGTTTTGAAAAAATCAGGAGTTGATTTTACTGACTTGTATACCGGCCAATCTTACGTTAAACCGCTAATGCAACTATTTAAACAGAGAGAAGCAAAAAGATGAAGCGGCTAATATTCATATCGCTACTTTTTTCATTGACACTCAACGCGTTTTCCCAGGGTAGCAAGTTCCAGGTAAAACTTGACAAAGAGGAAATCCTGATTGGCGAGCAAATACAATTGTCGCTAAGACTAGAGGCCGCTGCTGCTGATTCCTTAGCACTTCCAATCTTTGATGACACACTTATTAAGGAGATTGAAATTCTGTCCACAGGAAAAGTAGATACATCTTTTGAGGGCTCAAACCTTAGTCTTAAAGTACTTACTCAAAACTTGAAACTAACGAGCTTCGATAGCGGCTATTTTGCAATTGCACCACTGATAGCGGAAGTTAATGGCTCTCCTGTAGAATCGAATCCATTCTTAATAAGTGTGCAGACTGTGCCCATTGACACAGCAAAAGGCATATACGATATCCGCGGTGTTGTACAAGTGCCTTTTTCATTCACGGAATGGTTAAAAGAAAACTGGCCTTGGATTGCAATAGCAACTACCCTTTTGGCGATTGTTATTGGAATTACATATTGGTACGCTAAACGTCCTAAACCTTCGGTAGAAGAAAAGGTGGAACCGACTAGACCAGCTCATGAAATTGCTTTTGAGCGACTGACTAAACTGGAAGGTGATCAGCTTTGGCAAGTCGGCAAAACCAAAGAATTCTACTCAGAATTAACAGACATTTTGAGGGAGTATATTGAACTGAGATTTCACATTCCAGCGCTTGAGCAAACTACCGATGAGATAATCCAATCGATGAGACGTTCACCTAATTTCTCGGTTGAGTTAATTGAAAAAACAAATCAGGTTTTGTTCTTAGCTGACTTAGTGAAGTTTGCTAAGGAGAAACCAATAGGATCCGAAAACGAGCAAAACATGCTTTTGGTTCGCAATTTCATAGACGAGACAAAACGGACTGAACAACAACCAACGAAGACTAATGGCTGATTGGGAGTTTGCACACATTGAGTTCTTGTTCGCTCTAATAGTCATTCCCTTTCTCGTAGGATGGTATGTATATAAATATTGGAATCGACAGCCAGTGCTAAGCTTTTCTACAAGCAGCTTTCTTGGCTCTGTGAAGCCTCTTAAAGCGCGTCTTGTTCACTTGCCAATAGTCCTTCGATTAATTGCGTTGTCAGTTATTATTGTCGCGATTGCTCGCCCTCAGAGTAGTTCAAGTTGGCAAGACATAAAAACAGAAGGAATTGACATTGTGCTTGCCGTAGATATTTCTAGCAGTATGCTAGCGAGAGACTTTGAGCCGAATCGGTTAGAAGCAGCAAAAGAAGTGGCTGTAGAATTCATTAAATCGCGGCCAAATGATAGAATTGGCTTGGTGGTTTACAGCGGTGAGAGCTTTACGCAATGTCCATTAACCACAGATCACGAAAAACTGATCAACTTATTCAAAGACATTAAAAATGGAATGATCACTGACGGAACCGCTATCGGCATGGGGTTGGCAAATGCGGTAAATCGCCTGAAAGAAAGTGATGCAAAAAGTAAGGTTGTGGTTCTTCTGACTGATGGTGAAAACACGGCTGGATCTATTCCACCAATTACAGCCGCAGAGATTGCTGCTACTTATGGAGTAAAAGTCTATACCATTGGTGTTGGCACAATGGGTCAAGCTCCCATGCCAATTCCTGATATGTTTGGCAGAATCAGAATGCAAATGGTTGACGTGAACATTGACGAAGAGTCACTGGAGAAAATTGCTGATTTAACGGGTGGTAAATATTTCAGAGCCACCGATAATGAAAAGCTCATGAACGTGTATTCTGAGATTGATCAAATGGAAAAAACGATTATTGAAGAAACACAATACGAAAAGAAATACGAGCAGTTTCTTCCATTAGCCCTAACCGCATTGGGTTTATTGCTATTCGAATTGCTCATTCGCAAATTCTATCTGAAAAGTCTAATTGCCGATGTTTAGGTTCGAACATCCATATTATCTGTATGTCTTATTGATCATTCCTATTATGATCCTCGGCCAGGTGGTTTTTGAAATCTGGAGAAAAAAACGTTTTTCTGCCCAAATCAATCCTGAGTTGCGTGTACAAATAAACTCAAAATGGAGTGGCACAAAAATTTGGATAAAGCTGTCTATTTACTCGCTTGCATTGAGCCTTGTGGTCATTGGCATAGCCAACCCTCAATCGGGATCGAAAATGGAGGAAGTAAAACGCCAAGGTGTAGACATTATGATTGCTTTGGACATCTCCAATAGTATGCTCGCTGAAGACCTTTATCCCAATCGATTGGGTCGAGCAAAACGCAGTATCCAAGAGTTGTTCAAGTATCTAAAATCTGATAGAATTGGTATCGTTGTTTTCGCTGGAGAGTCCTTTGTTCAACTTCCAATAACAACTGATTATTCAGCAGCAAAATTGTTTCTAAATAGCATAGAAACCGATTTGATTACCACGCAGGGTACAGACATTGGAAATGCGATAGACTTATGTCTTAAATCATTTGATCCAGAAAGTGCAACGTCTAAGTCCATAATTCTAATTAGCGATGGCGAAAACCATGAGGAGACCAGTAGTTCAGCCCTTCAAGCCGCAAAGGAGCAAGGAGTTATAGTTCATACGATTGGAATGGGCTCAGTGGACGGTTCTCCGATTCCAATATATAAAAGTGGAAGCAGAATAGGATTTAGAACAAACCGAAAGGGAAACACTGTAGTTTCCAAATTAAATGAGGAAATGCTCAACTCCTTAGCGCAGTCAACTGGTGGCATGTTTGTGAGAGCATCTAATGCCCAAAGTGGAATGTCATACATTTTTGATGAGGTAGAAAAAATGGAAAAAGTTGATTTCGGCAGTAAGATTTACACCGACTATGAAGATCGTTTTCAGTTTTTTCTCTTTCCAGCGTTAATACTTCTAATAATCGAGTTAATAATTCCCAACACACGTTCACTATGGTGGGAAAAACTATTTGCTTCCCAATCGTGAGAAAGTGCAACTTATATATCTGTTTGGTTAGTCTGCTGATACTGGTGAGTCTTTGTATGAATGCGCAGGAGAATTTAGAGCTTTATCGAGGTAATTCAAATTACGCTGATGGTGAATTTGATGAGGCAAAAATCCACTACCAAAAGGCCATTGAGAATAATCCAAGCTCTTATAAAGGCAGCTACAATCTTGGGAATACGAGCTATAAGCAAGAAAACTTTGAGGATGCTGTAACCATTTACGAACAGGCTATTGCAGCGAGTAAGAATGATTCTGAGAAGTCTGATGCATTCCATAATTTAGGAAATACTTACCTGCAGTCAGGGAAATTTGAGGAAAGTATCAAAGCTTATAAAAATGCTTTACGATTAAATCCGAGTGCCGAAGATTCACGATATAATTTGGTCTTTGCTAAAAAAATGCTAGAACAAGAACAGGAGCAAGAACAGGAGCAGGAACAGGAGCAGGAACAGGAGCAAGAGCAAGAAGATAAAGACAATCAGGATAAAAAGGACGAGGAAAAAGGCGATTCGGATAAGGAAAAAGAAGAAAATCAGGATTCTGACAAAGACCAGGAAGAGGATGGGTCAGAGGAAAATAAGCCGAAGGATGGAGAAGAAAAAGAGGATGGACAAAAGGACGACAAGCCAGAACCAAAACCAATTCAACTGACACCTAGAGAAGCAGAGCAGTTGCTAGAAGCCGCAAAAAACGAAGACCAAAAAATACAAATGCAGCTCAAGAAAAAACAGAAGGGCGACCCTCGAAAAATTGAAAAAGACTGGTGAGAATTATTCTAGTCATATCTGTGCTATTGATAGGAATGTCAAGCTCAGCGCAAACGTTCGTGGCAAAATCAAGTCACAGTTCTGTGGGTGTTGGTGAACGCATAAAAATCACATATACGCTAGAAGGCGCTGATGGAAAAAAATTCATTCAGCCAACCTTTAATGGATTTAGGTTATTAAGCGGACCCAATACATCATCAAATATGCAATGGGTCAATGGCAATTTCAGTAGCAGCAAATCATTCTCGTTCATTCTATTGGCAATGGAAGAAGGTGAATATACCATCCCAGCTGCTGGGATAAAAACCGGTGGAAATGTAATGCAGTCAAATACCGTTGATGTTACAATTACAAAGTCGAAGCAGAAGAATAAAAGTGCTACCCAAAACAGCAACAATTCGAATAGCGATGAAGGTTCGCCAGATTTAAGCGCCAATATCTTCATGAAACAATATATTTCGAAAAAAGAGGCGTATGTAGGCGAGCAAATTGTTGCAACCTATAAGCTTTATGTAAACGCACAGGTTGTGAATTATGTGAATAACAGACCTGTATATAATGGGTTTTATGCCCAAGACATTGAACTAGATCCAAATGCCGAGGTTACAACAGAAACCTTAAACGGAAAGCAATACAGAGTAGCTACCATGAAAAAGGTTGTTTTAACGGCCCAGAAATCAGGAGACATTGAAGTTGCGCCACTTGAAATGGAAATGGTCGTTCGCGTGGAGACCAGAAACAATAAAAGAACAAATTGGAATCCTTGGGGCGCCTCTGTAAAGGATGTGAAATATAAATTCAAAAGCAATGCTCAAACCTTAAAAGTAAAAGCTCTTCCAACCGCGAATCAACCAGCTAACTTCTCTGGAGCAGTTGGGAATTTCAAGCTAAAAGCCAAAACAGATTTATCAGAAATAAAGGTGAACGAAGCCGTGAATCTCACCATTGAGGTAGAAGGTAGAGGTAATATCGATTTAATGCCTGAACCAAGCATTACACTCCCAAAAGACTTCGAAACGTATGAGCCGAAAGTTAAAAAGAATGTATCTGTTTCTAGCTCAGGTACATCGGGGAAAAAATCCTTCAAATATGTTTTGATTCCTCGTTATTCTGGAGAGTTCCAATTACCAACTGTAATGATGAGTTATTTCGAACCTAAATCAGGAACATATAAAACAATTGAGACAGCTCCTATTTCACTCAATGTATTGAAATCAAACAATTCTGAGAATCCAGATGAGATGGCATTTGTGGCTCCTAAGAAAGAGGACGTTCAAATTCTTGGAAACGACATACGCTACATTTCCACAAAAACAAGTCAATTTAAACAAGAGGAAGACGATGGCTTTTTTGGCTCACCCAGTTTTTATGCAGCATGCTCTTTGCCATTTGCTGCAATGGGAATTAGTGTATTACTAATTGGGAGAATACGAATGCAAGAATCCAACATTGGATTAATGAAGAGTAAAAAGGCCAATAAGATTGCGAAGAAGCACTTAGCAGCTGCGAATAAACTTTTAGCAGCTGAAGACGCTCAGTTTTATGAAGAAATATTCCGGGCACTTTATGGTTATTTAAGTGACAAACTTGGAATTCCCGTGTCTGAATTGACCAAAGAAACCATAGCTCACGCGTTGGAAGAAAAAAACGTTCCCACAGACACAATCGATGAGTTGACAAAAGCTTTAAACGAATGTGAAATGGCCCGATTTGCTCCAGGTGCCGTTCGAGCTAAAAATGAGATGCTGATTGCCAGCACTGACATCATTGAAAAAATTGAAGATGTTTCGTAGCATTATTTTAATTTGGTTCGCAATAGGCCCGTTAAGCGCTATCGCAGATATTGCTGAACCGCATTACTATCAATTATTCGAAATTGGAAATATCCAATACAAGGCAGGCAAGTATGACTCGGCAAAACTTTCCTATTCTGAGATTATAAACAACGGGTATGCCTCCGCTGAGCTGTATTACAATTACGGTAATTCTTTTTTTAAGTCAGGAAATATACCAGCTTCAATTCTCTACTACGAGAGAGCGTTGAGATTAGAACCCACATACATTGATGCACGTCATAATTTAAAAATTGCTAACTCCTTTATTGCAGACAACATCAAACCTATTGATAGACTATTTATCGTGATTTGGTGGAATGAGCTTGCTTCAAAGAACAGCAGTTCTTTTTGGGCATGGTTCGTTATTTTATTTATCTCTCTTGCGTGCGCGGGAATAGCCTTGTATTTGACTAGCATTCAAACCATTCTTAAGCAAATCGGCTTCTTCTCAGCTATTACATCGTTCCTAATAGTGGTATTCGGATTCTTCCTAGCCAAAACATCTGAGAATCTATTATCCGAACCTTATGCTGTAGTTTTTACACCTAGTGTAAACGTTAAAAGTGAGCCTGATCTAAAAGCGACAGTTCAGTTCGTGATCCACGAAGGCCTCAAGGTAAAGGTCATCGACTCTGAAGATGAATGGACGCGAATCACACTTGCTGATGGCAATTCAGGCTGGATTCCTACTCAATCAATCGAAAAAATATAACTCACACTTAACCTTGCTAGAGTAGATTGGGCCTAGGAAATCTACTTTCAAAAAAGTATTTTCGCGCAACTTAAGACAGGCTTTATTGTTTTAGTGACTAATTTCCGAAGTATGATTGAAACACAAGATTTTGAAATTATCCGCAAAGCGGAATCTACCATTTCAGAAATAGATTTCGACAACCTTCCGTTCGGCAGAGTATTCTCAGATCATATGTTCATTGCAACTTATAGCGATGGAAAATGGAATAGCGCTAGCATCAGACCATATGGCGATATCTCGGTAAGTCCTGCGATGTCAGCTATTCACTACGGTCAATCAATTTTTGAAGGATTGAAAGCCTTTAAAACGCAGGATGATGAGATCTTGGTTTTTAGACCCGATATGAATTTGGAAAGAATGAATAAATCGGCAGAACGCATGTGCATGCCGACTATTCCAAAAGAGTATTTCTTAGATGGTATCCGTCAACTTGTTTCACTTGACAAAGCCTGGGTTCCAAATGACCCAAAATGCTCTTTATACATTCGACCTTTCATGTTTGCTACGGATCCATTTCTTGGTGTGAAGCCATCCGAATCATACACCTTCCTTATTATCACTTCTCCGGTGGGCCCATACTATGCAAAGCCATTGCATCTCAAGGTTGAGACTAAATATACACGCGCTGCCATGGGTGGCGTTGGATTTGCCAAAGCAGCCGGTAACTATGGAAGCGCCATGTATCCTGCTCAACTAGCTCAGAAAGAAGGAATAGACCAGCTTATTTGGACCGATGCCAAAGAGCATAAATACATTGAAGAAGCAGGCACCATGAACATGATGATAGTCATAGATGGAACGCTTTGCACGGCTCCATTGACGTCTACAATTTTGCCTGGCGTTACCCGAAATAGCTTTCTAACTCTTGCTAAAGAAGCCGGCTATCCAGTTGAGGAGCGAAGAATTAGTGTGGATGAATTAATAATAGCACAAAAAGCAGGAACGCTAAACGAAGTCTTCGGAGTCGGCACCGCGGCTACCATTGCGCAAGTTGAAAAACTGACTTTCGAGAATGAGACTTTTCAGCTAACGGATATCGCTTCCAGAGAAATATCAAATAAGGTAGGTAAGCAGCTGCTTGAAATTAAAAATGGCAAGGCTCCAGATTCACACTATTGGAATATGAGTGTTTCATAAACATTTAACCAACCTATACTTCCAATGATTATTTTGCAAAATATTAATCGCATTTGATTGAATTTGCATTATAAAATATCAGGGTCAGGTCCTTTACTAATACTGGTGCACGGAGCTTATATCAATTCTGATATTTGGCATTATCAAGAGACTTATTTCAGACAGTTTTTTCGGGTTCTGAGTGTTGATCTAAGAGGACATGGTAAAACTCCAAGTTCCGAATTACCCGAATACCGAGTAGATACCTTTGGTGAAGATCTTCTCCATCTTATGGATGAGTTGGGAATTAAGAAAGCAACAATTTGCGGACTATCGCTTGGAGCTATGATCGCGCAATATTTAGCGGCTAGCTACCCGAGTAAAATTGATGGCATTGTATTAGTTGGAGCAACAGCATCTCTTCGATTAAATCTCACAGAGAGAATAATCACCACGATAGTCTTTCCCAAATGGATCGCTATGAAACTATTCAGTAGGCTTACCACAAAGGAATTTATGAAAATCTCCTTTTTTCTAACCTGGTTTATGCTTGGAAATAAGTGGCTTGGTAATGCTTCAACAAGGGATAAAATAAGGCAGTCTATTGCCCAAGTTTCTCGAACTGAACTGAAAAAAATCTACAACGCTATTCATTCCTTTAGGCTTCAAGATTTAAAGACGGGCTCATTTCCAGTGTTATTAATCAGTGGTGCAAATGACTCGCCAGTTATTCATAGGCACTCAGATTTTTTAAAACGCAAGGTTGGAAATCGTGGACAACATCATAAGATTGAAGCGGCAGGACATGCTTGTAATCACGATCAACCATTGATGGTAAACCAAATAATGCATGATTGGTTTGAAGAAACTGGGATACTAAATCACGAAAAGGAACGTAAGATAAGATTCTTCAAAGGAGAAAAACTAGCTTCAAACCCAAGGTAAACCCATGCAGAAACAGACTTTGAATATTTCTTATTTGATCACTTTCATAGTCTTGGGGTTAATTACCTTATTCAGCTCTACTTCTTGCCAACAGTGCTATACATGCACAGGACAAACCGATTTTGGTGAAGTTGAAAGAGAAATCTGTGGCAGAAAAGGAGATATTTCTCCGCTCGTTACTCATCTCCAGTCTGACACTAATCCATGGAGTTGCGTTAAGCAATAGAGGACTCCTCATCCTGCGATTCGATATTTGAATCTTCCGCAGCGGATTCAGCCTCCTCTTTTCTTCGAATGTCTTTTAGCATAAGGTCAATTTGCTTTCGCTTTTTCCTCCACGCATCCACGTTCAGCTTCGCAGCTTCAATTCGATCCAATAAATCCTTCTTCAACGGATTTGTATCATCCGAAAATTTGAAAAAGGCCAATTTATCTTCTAACTGTCTAACAGCCGATTCAGATTCGGAAATTTGGTTTTGCAAAGACCTTCTTTCACGACTGAGAGCTGGCTCAGCATTGTCTGTATTGGACAATATTTGAACCTTGTTATTAAACTCTTTCTCAATAATATCCTCTTTAGAGATATCCAATTCTGAGTAAGCTTTAGAAACCAGCTGATTAAAACTCGATTCTATTCTCGAGCTAAATTTTGTTGGAACTTCTCCGATCTGAGCCCATTGCTTTTTCCATTCTGCAATCAAAACATCTCCCTTTTCCTTTAATTCCTTATCAAAGCTTTTCGAGAACTCGACAACCATTTCTTCCTTGGCAT
>Ga0257120_1002044_pt1 | contig 12588 bp, 11 predicted proteins | sample SI106_10metaG_FD_190153 | JGI IMG/M metagenome (GOLD analysis project Ga0257120, IMG submission 190153) | Marine microbial communities from Saanich Inlet, British Columbia, Canada - SI106_10 | ecosystem: Environmental > Aquatic > Marine > Inlet | place: Canada: British Columbia | collected... | reverse complement strand
TTTCTCGGCACCAGCACCGAGCTGTCATCCGCTGACCTCGATGCGGATGCCATCGCAGATTCAGAATACCTATATATAGAAGGCTATTTGGTTACTGGTGATAGCGCAAAACAAGCGGCTATTGAAGCTGTAAAAATAGCGCGAGAGGCCGGCACCAAAATTGCGCTGAGTCTATCTGACCCGGGTATCGTCGAGTTTTTCCGCGACGGCTTGCAGGAGATCTCAGGCTCAAAAGTCGACCTAATCTTCTGTAATGAACAGGAAGCACTCAACTGGTGTCAGACCGACAATATTGATCAGGCACTGGAGCATCTACAAAACAGCGCCAAACAATTTGTCGTTACTCGTGGTAGCCAGGGCTCTGTGGTTTTTGATGGCAACGAATATCTCACTGCGCCAGCACAACCTATTACTGCAGTGGATACCAATGGTGCTGGCGATATGTTTGCCGGCGCCTACCTGTATGGAATTACTCAGGGTTATAGCAGCCTCTCTGCCGCAGTGTTTGCCAACCGTGCAGCCAGCGCGGTCGTCGGTCAGTATGGCCCGCGCTTGCACAGTGCTGAATACGATGGTTTAAAGGAAGGCCTTAGCTAAGGCACTTAAATAGCAGTATCAAAGCGATATTTTATTGAGCGGCTGCGGGTGCTGAAATAGAAATCCCTGCAGATAATCGACACCGATTTTCTTCAATAACTGTAACTGTTTTTCATTTTCGACACCCTCGGCCACTGTGGGAATTTCCATAATATGGCCGAGGTGGTTGATGGTACTGACCACCGAATAATCGACATCGCTGTTTTCCATGGTGTGAATAAAACTGGAATCAATTTTCAGGCAGTCGATTGGCAGTTCTTTTAAGTACGCAAATGACGACAGTCCGCTGCCAAAATCATCCAGTGCAATCGACACCCCCACCGACCGCAATGTGGCAATTAATCTTTTTGCTTCCTGCAAATGTTTTACCGCCGCGGTTTCGGTAATCTCAAACTGAATATGCCGAGGCGATATTCCACTGTCGCTAAAACCGCTGAGAATATAGTCGATGGCATTTTCATCACCGACTGTACTGCCAGATAAATTAACCGAGAGCATCGGCAGCGGAGAACCTTTGGCTTTTAACATCTGCAAAAATTTTAACGAGTGGTTAAATACCCATTTATCCAAATCATCAATCAGCGAAAAGTGTTCGGCGACCGGAATAAATTCTGAGGGCTGTAAAATACTGCCATCGCTATCACGCATTCTAACTAGCACTTCATAGTATTTTGCCGGCCCTGTGGATCGGTTCATCGGCACTATAGGCTGGGCAAATAATGTAAAACGGTCCTCATCCAGCGCCGAGACTATTTTTGGCATGCTGGTGGCAAGACTACGACGCTTGGCGACCTCTTCATTAAAAGACTGGAAGTGAATTTTATTTCTGCCCTTGTCGCGGGCGGTGGCGCAGGATGAGCCGGCTGAAATCATTAGATCAATATCTGACACTGCGTCGGCATCAATCAGTATGCCGCCAATGCTGGCGCCGATTTTCAGCACCTCGCCCTCCCAGGGAATACTCAGCTCTTTTAATTCATTGAGTATTTGCTCGGCGAGGGCCATGGCTTTGTCGTAGTTTACTCGGTGAAGTAACAGCGCAAATTCGTCATTGCCGATACGCGCAGCTATATCACTGGGACCGGCCAGTTTTACCAGCAGGTGGGCAAACTGTTTTAAAAGTTCATCTCCCGCATGGTGGCCGCTGGTGTCGTTGATTACCGAGAAGTTGTAGAGGTCAATATAGAGCAGCGCATGAATAGCACCCTCAAGCTTGGCAATTTCGATGGCTTTTTGAATGCGCTTGGCCAAGGAGGCGCGGTTGGGCAGTCCGGTTAATGGGTCGTGCATTGCTTGCCATTTAAGGCGACTCGACACTCTGCGAGCCTCGCTGAGCGGTCTAAAAATTACCAGGCATTTGGTTACCCTACCCATTGAATCTCGCAGCGGAAATGCCGAGACAGAGACACTCATTGGTGTTGCGCCGCGCACCTTTAACAACAGTGATTGGTTGGACTCGATATTGAGCGCTTTGTTAAGTGCATCATGAACGGGCGTAACAGTAACGCCGGTGTCTTCATTGGCCAGTGGCATGGCAACATGTATCTGCGTCGGCTTGGACTTATCCAGTTCAAAATTCAACAGCTGTTCGGCAATCGGATTTATCTCGGTCAGAAAGCCTTCAGCATCGACCATCAAAACACCATCGGCTATATGCCTTGAGGTTAAATCAAATAGCCGACCGCGATTAATTAAATCATCGGCCTGCTGGCTGGCATGAGTCCAGTCGCTACAGACTATAACCAGCTCATCTTTATTACCTGCACAGGCAAATAGCTTTACATCCAGATAGCGACTTTCGCCCTGCGAGGTGGCTGCAAGCACATAGCCCTGGATATGCTGGTCTCTGAGATTGGCAAAATTTTCCCTAAGATCGAGACTGTCCATCTCATCAAGGCCAGGAAATAAAATCCGTACCGAACTGCCAATCAGCAGTTCATTACTGTAGGCAAATAACTTTTCTGCCGGCGAACTTAATCGCGAGACAAACCCATAGTTGTCACAAATAATATGCGCTGAGTTACTGTCGAGTGAAAATGTATATGGCTTTTTTTTCGGTGGTTGCTGAGTATTTTTGAATGGCTGTTCTGGAGTAACTTCAACCGCAATCTGGGTCTTATTATTCTGTTGCTGCTCAAGCGAACTCTGCTGCGACGTACTTTGCAACTTCAACTGTATCAGGCCGTAGATATTTGAGCCGTCGTCATAGGCTTTAATTGAAATTCCCAACAGCACTGAATTGTCTCTGGCAAAGGCCTCGACAAACTGATCCAGCAGCGGGTTGTCTGCGGGGCGCGAGCAGCGCTTGGCACCCAGAGTGCTGGTGACCTGATGTAAGCTGGCGGCGAACTCTGTTCCTAAAAGGACGGGAAACAGCGCATAGAATCGCTTGCCTTGGGACTGTCCCGGGGAGACTGCGCAAAACTCGGCGGCCTTGCGGTCGATCATTACTACTCTAAAGTTGCGATCCACAACCATCACGCCGCCCTTTAAGCGCGCCGCAACCAGGGCTCGACTCAACTCAGACCCGGCTCCACTAACTCCTTTTACGTGGAAAATATTATTCATTCCTTTTTACCTTGAGAGGTACCTTTTACATTAACCCTGAGAGAGAAGCTCCCGCAAATCAATTATCGCCGCATTGGCACGACTGATATAAGAAGCCATTACCAGCGAGTGATTGGCCAGCAGACCAAAGCCTTCGCCATTAACTATAACCGGCGCATGAACTGGCTGTTGGCTCATCTCCAGTTCGCGGATAATCTGCTTGAGACTGGTCACCGCATTTTTGCGTGCCAGTACCTCGGCAAAATCAACTTCGATCGCCTTTAAAAAATGCAGTAGCGCCCAGGTCGTGCCACGGGCTTCATAGAAAACATTGTCTATCTGCAACCAGCTGGTTTTTACCACAATTTCTCCAGCTGTCTGGGTAGACTGACGGCCCGCCACATCGCCGGAGAGATCTGTATTGATTCGTCGTTGACCGACACTTGCGGAAAGACGCTGGGAGAGACTGCCCAGTCTTGTCTCTACCGTTCCCAGCCAGTAGCGAAGGTTATCGGCGCGGGCAAAAAACTGCGCATCGTAGGCCTGATTATCCAGCAACCGCTCGAGATACTGAGCAAGATACTCTTGCCCCTCAGAATATTCAGACTCTGGCCAGGGCACCGCCCAACTTGTGTGATCAACATGGAAACGCGGTTCGGCTGTGGCCAAATCGGCGTCTTCTGTGGACTGAGATTGAGAGCGACTAAAGGCTTCGCGCATAGCTTTGCTGAGGTCACGGGTTTGCACCAGAACACCAAATTCCCAGCTCGGGATATTATCCAGAAGGACACCTGGGGGCAGCATATCGTTGCTGAGGTAGCCGCCCGGCTTATGCAGTAATGTTTCTACGCTGTGAATTAGAGTAGCGGTGGTAGTCGCGCCAACCACTGGCTCTCGCTCGCCGATAATCACTGCCGTCTGTTCGCGAACATCAAACAGATCTGGCTCACCACTCCAGTACCAACCCAGACCGGTGAGTAAAAGAAGGACTATTAATACTGCGCTAGAAACGTTGCGCAGGGTTTTAGATTTTTGCTGATCGACATAGCCATCGGCTATTTCTTCATTGGAATCAAGAAACGGTTTTCGTCCGGCCATTTTTAGTCGACGCCAAAATCTCATTTACTGTTGTCCTGCATTTTATGATCATGACCTTTGTGAGCATGGGAGCTGTTGTTTTGAGAGCTGTGGTCGTGCCCCTTATGGCTATCTACTTTCGCCGGCCTGTTTTTAAACAGACTGCGAACCTCGGCTTGAACCAAAAGCGAACCGCAATTTTCTGAAGTCAACGCAAACACCTGCCGCTCTCCTGGCACTAGTGTTGCCTGCACTCCAAATAACATCAGATGCAGTTGGCCGGGTTCAAACATTAAACTCTGCCCGGCTTCCACGGTCACCGATGGCAACGGGCGCATCTTCATCATGCCATCGCTGTGCTGGTGCTCGTGAATCTGAATTTCCGTGGCTATGGGTGAACTGCCGCCGGTAATCACACAGGCTCGATCGCTGTTGTTGACCAATTTGAGGAAGGCCGCCGTCACCTGCTGCCCGGGAGGCATGGCGCGAATATAAGCCTGCTCTGCAGAAAGCGCCTCTTTATCTCCACTATGCCCATCTGCCGACACTAGATTGACAGCGGCGCAACTGGCAAAGACAGAGCCCAATAGTAAACTGTTAAATATTGATTTTTTCATAAGAATCCTTGTTCAAACTATAGCATGTGATATGAACGTTAATCGCTCGCGTAAACACTTTTTATTCACAGCGCTAATTATTACTTAAAGCCCTCAGCTAAACTATATGACCTATAATGGCTTATGGTAAAACTGCCCGGACCTATTATGAACATCAGCTTACGGATTATTTTTTTATGCCTCTCACTGTTTGCAAATACAGTTTCGGCAACCACTGACAGCCTGTTTGGACAGGAATCCGTCAGCACATCTAATACGTTCTCAAGCAGCGCAGAATTTGTTCCCGTCGAACAAGCCTATCAATTTAACCTAGTTATTGAAGAACAACAGCTGGTCTTTAACTGGCAGATCCGCGACGGTTACTACTTATACCGCGATCGCTTCGATTTTAGATCTCTCGATAACAGCGTTGAACTCCAGACACCAATTTTTGATAGCGGCATCGTTAAATGGGACGAGTTCTTCGAAGAGGATGTCGAGGTTTATTACTCTCAAACCAGCGTGCGCGTTCCTTTTAGTACGACAGGCGACAAGCTACATCTGCAAATCGAGTCTCAGGGCTGTGCCGATGCCGGCCTCTGCTATCCGCCCTATAAACAGTGGCTGGAAATCGACCTGCAAACCGCTGCTGTGGAAATCAGCAACCAGCCGCCCGAACAACAGAGCCAACCAGATGCAGAAAATATTTCTCTGGCGACGGTTCTACTCTTCGCCCTACTTGGCGGCATGATTCTCAACCTTATGCCCTGCGTCTTTCCGATTCTGTCGATCAAGGTTTTAAGTTTTACCACTACACATCAGAGTATTCGCAGTCGACATATACATGGTTTGGTTTACACCGCTGGCGTGGTCTTGAGCTTTGTTGCTATCGCGATTGTGATGCTTGCGCTGCGTGCTGCAGGCGAGAGTATCGGCTGGGGATTTCAGCTACAGTCGCCGCTATTCGTAATCTTTCTGGTTTATCTGTTCTTTGTTATGGGACTTGGCCTTTCCGGCTACTTGGAAATTGGCAGCAATCTGATGGCTCTTGGCCAGCTCTCGAAAAGTGATAGTGGGCTGACCTCATCCTTTATGACCGGCGTTCTGGCAGCGGTCATTGCCAGCCCCTGCACCGCTCCCTTTATGGGCCCAGCGCTGGGCTTTGCAATTTCTCAGCCGACCTATGTAGCACTGCTGGTGTTTGCCTTCCTAGGACTGGGTATGGCACTGCCATTTATTCTGCTGGCGTGGATTCCCGGCTTAAGCAAACGTCTGCCGCGACCGGGCGCATGGATGGATACCTTTAAACAGTTCCTCGCCTTCCCTCTCTATATCACCGCCGTCTGGCTACTTTGGGTTGCGGGCCGACAAACCTCCATGGATGTAGCAGCTGCAGTGGTCATTGGATTGGTATTGCTGGTGATGGGACTGTGGCTTTGGAAGCTAAGCGCCAGACCGGCCGGCAAGCTCCTTGCTATTGCTGTACTGGGTGCGGCGCTTGCAGCGCCTGTTGTATCAGTCTCCGAGGATAGCGAGGAATCGGATTTTCAGGCTTACAGCCCAGAGCTACTGACTGAGCTGCGCGCCTCTGGGCAGCCCGTATTTATCAATCTAACTGCCGACTGGTGTATCACCTGCCTGGTTAATGAGCGGGTAGCACTTGGCTCAGAAAAGGTGACACAGTTGATGAATGATCAGGGAATTGTCTACCTGAAGGGTGACTGGACTAACAATGATCCGCAGATCACTGCGCTGCTCAATCAGTTTCAGCGCAGCGGTGTGCCGCTCTATCTGGTTTACCCGCGCGGTTCTGGTTCGGCGCAGATTTTGCCGCAAATTCTTAGCGAATCGATGATTATTGAGGCGTTAACTCAGGCTTCCAAGTAGAAAGAAGCCTTTTAGCAGATTTTGGCCGCATATTTACCGATATTGAAAGAATTTAGCCGATTTTAGCTTTTTTAGGTCGCTTTTTCGCAGAAAAGCCCCTTAAAAAGCCTAAACGTCGCATTTCAATATATTCACTGATTGCTAAATGCACAAAAACAGGCTTTATCGTCGACATTTTCTGCAAATTTCGTCGAAAAGTAGTTTTTTGCATCTATACGTGGACAGCCGTTTTATTTTCGGGCAGACTTCCCGCACTAATAGAACACCTCGCAGAAGGTAACTCGGGAAATACTATGGCATCAATACTGGTAATTCACGGCCCCAATCTAAATTTACTCGGATCTCGAGAGCCAGAAATATACGGCGCAGAGACTCTTGAGGACATTAACCAATCCCTGATCGCGCAAGCCGCAGACGCCGGACACAGCCTCTCCGCTGTACAGAGCAATGCCGAGTTTGAGCTGATCCAGCATATCCACGATGCCAAAAAACAAGATGTCGGTTTTATTATTATCAATCCCGGCGCCTTCACCCATACCAGCGTCGCGCTTCGCGATGCTCTGCTCGGTGTAGAGATACCCTTTATAGAAGTGCACCTGTCGAATGTTTACGCTCGCGAAGCATTCCGTCATCACTCCTATTTTTCAGATATTGCTGAAGGCGTTATTTGCGGCTTCGGCTCTAAAAGTTACCAGCTAGCTCTGCAAGCAGCGCACAGCAAGCTTGACCATTAATCTTAGAACGAGAGAAATTCATGGACATTCGCAAAGTAAAAAAACTAATCGAGTTGCTCGAAGAGTCAAATATCAATGAACTGGAAATCACTGAAGGTGAAGAGTCAGTTCGTATCAGCCGCGGTGCACCTGTTGCAGCCTACGCTGCCCCAGCCCCTGTAGCTGCAGCACCTGTAATTGCTGCACAGCCCGCTGCTCCTGCAGCCGCGGCACCTGCAGCGTCAGAAGAGTTAGCCGGTCATGTGGTTCGCTCACCGATGGTAGGAACTTTCTACGGCTCTCCAGCACCGGGATCACCAGTATTTGTTGAGCCAGGCAAAGCAGTTAAGGTTGGCGATGTTCTATGTATTGTCGAAGCGATGAAAATGATGAACCAAATTGAGGCTGATAAGGCCGGCACAATTGGTGCAGTTCTTGTCGAAGAAGGTGAGCCAATCGAATACGATCAGCCACTGTTCACCATCGTTTAAACCTAGTCAGGAATAGAATCATGCTCGATAAAGTGCTGATCGCAAACCGCGGCGAAATTGCTCTGCGCATTCTCCGTGCTTGCAAAGAATTAGGAATTAAAACTGTTGCGGTTCACTCCAAAGTGGATGCGGACCTAAAACATGTAAAACTTGCAGATCAGTCGATCTGCATTGGACCCAACCCGTCCCCCAAAAGCTATCTGAATATCCCGGCTATTATTAGCGCCATGGAGGTTACTAATGCTGTAGCCGTGCATCCCGGATATGGCTTTCTGGCTGAAAATGCTGACTTTGCCGAACAGGTTGAGAACAGCGGCTTTGTATTTATTGGCCCGACCGCTGAGTGTATCCGTACCATGGGTGACAAAGTGGCGGCGATTAAAGCCATGAAAGCCTCTGGTGTACCAACAGTTCCAGGCTCTGACGGCCCTCTTGATGACAACCCGGAAACGTTGAAAGCAACGGCTAATCGCATCGGCTATCCGGTAATTATTAAAGCTGCTGCCGGCGGCGGCGGTCGCGGTATGCGCGTTGTCGAAAATGAAGAGAGTCTGGTCACCTCGATCACCATTACTAAAACCGAAGCGGAAGCAGCCTTTGGTGATGGCACTGTCTACATGGAGAAGTTTTTACAAAATCCTCGCCATGTGGAAGTTCAGGTTTTATCTGATGGTCAGGGCAATGCGATCCATCTCGGCGATCGCGACTGCTCACTGCAGCGTCGCCATCAAAAAGTTCTCGAAGAAGCGCCAGCACCGGGCATTCCCGAAGAGGCTCGTCAGGCGGTTTTTGAAAGCTGTACTAATGCCTGTATTGAAATTGGTTACCGCGGTGCGGGCACCTTTGAATTTCTCTACGAAGATGGCCACTACTACTTTATCGAAATGAACACCCGTGTTCAGGTAGAGCACCCTGTATCAGAGATGATCACCGGTGTGGATATTGTTAAAGAGCAGCTATTAATTGCTGGCGGTGAAAAGCTGAGTATTAAGCAAGAAGATATTATTTTCCGTGGCCACTCTTTTGAATGTCGAATCAATGCCGAGGATCCGGTAACTTTCCTGCCCCAGCCCGGTACGATCAAAACTTACCATGCTCCAGGCGGCAATGGTGTTCGCGTAGACTCGCATATCTACAACGGTTACCGCGTACCACCAAACTACGATTCGCTGATTGGTAAAATTATCACCTATGGTCACGATCGTGATTCTGCGCTTTCAAGAATGCGCAACGCTCTGGATGAGATGATGATCGACGGTATTAAAACCAATATTGAGTTGCACCAGGATCTGGTTGAAGACGCTGAGTTTAAGAAAGGTGGCGTCAATATCCACTACCTCGAGAAGAAGCTCGGACTGTAATTTACAGTTCGACTTTTTTTCAAACTCATACTCTTCAGAATCATATCTCTATGCAATGGCTTCAGCTAATTATCAGTGCTACTCGCGAAACCAGCGGTAGCATTGAAGACGCTCTGCTCGACTGCGGCGCAGTGTCTGTCACTCTCGAAGACGCTGCCGACCAGCCAATCTTTGAGCCTGGCGTTGGCGAAACCCCGCTCTGGGATAACTGCCAGATCAAGGCGCTGTTTAATGCCAATTCAGATACCGATGAAATCAACACTCAACTCAAAGCCCAACTGCAATCACTGACCCCCAATCTAGCCTCATTTCGCTGGGAACAGCTGGAAGATAAAGACTGGTCTCAGGAGTGGAAGAAGTATTTCTCGCCGGTGAAATGCGGCGATCGCCTGTGGATTTGCCCGAGCTGGATCGAGCCACCAGATGCCAACGGCATCAACCTCAGTCTCGACCCCGGCCTCGCCTTTGGCACAGGCAGTCATCCGACTACCCATCTCTGCCTGCGCTGGCTGGACAAGCAGGATCTTGTCGGACAGACGATTATTGATTACGGCTGCGGCTCTGGCATTCTTGGTATTGCCGCCCTTTTACTCGGCGCAGAAAAAGTTATCGCCGTTGATAATGATCCTCAGGCTCTGCTGGCAACCCGCGACAATGCCGAGCGCAATAATATTGCCCAGGAACGCCTAATCACCTATCTACCCGATCAACTGCCTGCGGATATTTGCGGCGCAACGATGGTTGCCAATATTCTCGCCGCACCGCTGATTGAACTAGCGCCAAGATTAATTGCCCACACCGAAGCTGGTGGGCAACTGTGCTTATCCGGTCTGCTGGAACATCAGATCGATGCTGTCAGTCTCCCCTACTCGGAAGATTTTGTTTTTGCTGAAGCGGCGATTGAATCAGAATGGGCGCAGCTCTCTGCTCGTAAAAAGAGTCCGTAAAAAAAGCCCGAAAGAACAGCTAATTCAATAAACAATATCCAGCCTGTCGCACTGTTTTTATCCTGCTAAACTCAAGCAAACAGCTTTTGGAATATCCATGTCAGATCTAGTCACTCGATGCCCAACCTGCGAGACCGCTTTTCGGGTTACACCGGAGCAGCTCGAGATCGCAAATGGCATGGTGCGCTGTGGAAAATGTATCGGTGTTTTCAATGCCCTCGAACATCAGGTTGTCACCACGACAGAGCAACCTACAGAGGTTGCAAGCACAGAGCCAGACTTGCTTTCCGAGCAGCAGGAGGAAGAGGCTTTACCGCGCTTAACCGCATTGATTCACAATGAGTTCTCTGAGCAACAGGTCAGCCGCAAACCTTCAACCACAATGCGCACAGTATTTAGCAGGCTCGCCGCTTTAGCCCTTGGCGCGTTGATACTGGCAGGACAGTATATTTACTTCTTCAGTGCCGACTTAAGCCGCAACGAAAACTACCGCCAAGCGCTGATCAAAAGTTGCTATTACCTCGACTGTAAAATTGCCCCCTACAGCGATCTGAATAAATTAGTCATTAATACCTTTATTATTCAGTCTCACCCAAGCCAGCCCGGGGCGGTGATTGTCGATATGCTAATTGAAAATACAGCGCAGTTTCGTCAGCCCTACCCGCGGATTAAAGTGCGCTTTGACGATCTGCAGGGTCAACTTGTCGCCCAGCGGATTTTCTCCCCAGAGGAATATATTGCTCAGCAAAACCTGCGCAACTCTCCAGCGCCAAAGAATATCTCCAGCGGCCGTCAGGCCCATATTAGCTTTAGCCTGGTCGACCCGGGTTTGAGTGCAGTCAATTATCTTGTTGTGCTAACCCAGTAGCTGTTCGAATAGCAGCAGTACAAAATTTTATATTTTTTTAATTGATCACTTTTTAATCAGCTAACCAAAGGGTATGATTGTCGCCCTTTTTTTCACCACGTCTATTTCGAGGCTAAATTGTTCAATATTGGGCCCTATCAGATTCAGCGAAAGACAGTGTTAGCACCTATGGCTGGTGTTACCGATCTGCCCTTCCGCCAGCTCTGTCGAGAGATGGGCGCCGGCCTGGTGGTCTCAGAGATGGTCGCCGCTGACCCCAGCACCTGGTCGAGTAGAAAATCCAAATTACGCATTCAATTTGCCGATGAACCAGCACCCAGATCTGTGCAGATCGCCGGTTATGATCCGCAGATGATGGCAGAGGCGGCACGCTTTAATGTTCAGCAGGGCGCTGAAATTATCGATATCAATATGGGCTGCCCGGCCAAGAAGGTTTTAAAAAAGGCCGCTGGCTCGGCACTGTTGCAGCACCCAGATCTGGTGCGCGATATTCTTCACGCCGTTGTCGATAGTGTCGACGTGCCTGTCACTCTAAAAATTCGCACCGGCTGGGATCGTCAAAATCGCAACGCGGTCACCATTGGTAAAATTGCCGAAGATGCTGGCATCGCCGCTCTGGCAATTCACGGTCGCACCAGAGCCTGTCGCTTTGTAAAAGAAGTCGAGTATGACAGCATTGCAAATGTAGTCTCTGCGCTGTCCATTCCGGTGATTGCCAACGGTGATATTACCTCGCCGGAAAAAGCGCTGGCTGTTCTTCAGCACACCGGCGCTGCGGCTGTAATGATTGGCCGCGCGGCGCAGGGCAACCCGTGGATATTCCAACAGATCAATCACTTTCTCGACACTGGCGAACAGGCTGCCAAACCCTCCATCGAGGAAGCAGAGCGTGTTATGTGCCGACATCTTTTGGCACTGCACGAGTTTTATGGCGAGATTGCCGGTGTGCGTATCGCGCGCAAACATATAGGTTGGTACGTCAAAAATCTGACTGGCGGCAAAGCCTTCGCCCAGCAGTTTAATAAAATCGAAAACCATCTTGAGCAGCAGCATTTACTGCAGCAATTTTTTCATCAAAGAGACATTTACCAGGAACAGGCCGCATGAATTCTGCACCACAAACACCCAGCGACTCAGAAGAAGATCGCCTCAATCATCAGCGTCAATCTCTGAAGCAAAGTGTTACCGAAGCCATGCAACGTTACTTTTCCGATCTGGACGGGCAGGCAACCCAGGATCTCTACGATATAGTGATGGCCGAAGTTGAGCCACCACTGCTAAAAGCGGTGATGGCATACACCAGACAAAATCAAAGCAGGGCCGCGCAAACTCTCGGCCTTAATCGCGGCACATTGCGAAAAAAATTAAAACAATACGACCTACTGTAATCTTTCCTCGAGGACTCCATGAGCGAACTGAAAAAAGTTTCACGCGCATTAATAAGCGTTTCTGACAAAACCGGCATTGTTGAATTTGCCCAGGCACTAACTGCACAGGGTGTTGA